>Ga0316217_10000882_pt1 | contig 40968 bp, 36 predicted proteins | sample 1anoAmetaG_FD_203633 | JGI IMG/M metagenome (GOLD analysis project Ga0316217, IMG submission 203633) | Freshwater microbial communities from Trout Bog Lake, Wisconsin, USA - 1anoA | ecosystem: Environmental > Aquatic > Freshwater > Lake > Hypolimnion/Profundal zone | place: USA: Wisconsin...
TGCGCGGCAGCCTCATCGAGTGCAATATTCACCTGGTTACGTTTTCTCATGACAGCGCCCCTTTGACTAGGTATAATAGAAATCCTAGCACGAAAATATATCGAGTGCAAGATAAACTATGAGCCCACTTGGTCGCCGGTGCGGGACAAGCCGCACAGCGCCAACAATGTTTCGAAGCTAAAGGAGCCCCCCCTGGGCTCCTTTAGCTTCAACACCTTTGTGAACCGGCTAGTCCTCGGGAAGCGCCCTTTTTTTATCTCGTCCAGCTAAAATGTGACGGCCTTGTTCCGTCAAAAAGCACTGGCTGCCTTGCAAAACCTAGCAGCCCGCGGCCTCTTTCTTCTTCTTGGCGGGTTTTGCAGCGGCCTTTGCGGTAGCATCTTCCTTTTTAACCACTGCAGCCTCGCCCTTCTTAACCTTCTTGGCTTTCTTCATCGTCTTTTCGGGTTTGGCCTCAGAGCCTACCTTCTTCTCGGCGGGTTTGGCCTCTTCGGCAAAAGTCAGACCGGACAGACCCACCAGCATGAGAGCTGCGACCAAAAGGGTTACCAAACGTTTCATCAGATACCTCCTTGTATGTGGTTTTTCCGTCCCGGCTGCACGCCTGGCGAAATTAATTCGTAAACAACCCGGCGCCTCCCGAGCCAAGCGGGATAGGTGCTGGCTGAGGTTCAGCTCAGATGGCTCAACTGGCCGGCATAAACGAAGGAAAGCCTGATGATCAGCCCTCCAATCAATACCATGACGGCGCTCAGGTTCATCTTCATCAGCTCAGCCGAAGTTAAACTCTCCCCGTGCTCCTCGCGAATCTCAAGGAACTTGAGCACCACGGCGATGGGAAAGATTACCACCAGCAAGAGGAGGCCGGAGCCGTACCAGAAATAGTCATGGCTCAGGGTGAAAAACGGCATGATAGAGTCGCGGTGCGCTCCGGAGGAGGTGTACTGCCCATAGAAGAAAAGCGGCAGCATCACCATCTCGGCCAGGATGAGCCAGATGTCTACCTTGGTGAAGAAAAGCTTCACCCGCTTCTGGTCGGCGATCATGATCATGAAGGCGGCTCCGGCAGACAGCGCCGAGGTGAGGAAGAGGACCGGCAGGAGGGCTGAGTTCCAAAGGGGGCGTGCGACGAAGGAGCTGAGCAATACCCCGGTGTAGATCCCGATGAAGATCCCCATGCCGAAGTTCGCCGCTGCCAGTTGGAGCCGGAACGCGCTCAGCTTCTCGGAAAGCCAGATCAAAATCGACAAGCTAAGCTGATGACGCCGATTCTCCGGGAAGGTCGCCAATGCGTAAAGTATGCTCACCGGATAGAAGACCAGCAGCCCCCAGGATCCCCAGGACATCGGGGAGAGCGGATTCACTGTCAGGTACAACCAGAAGACGTTCAGCTTGCGCTCTAGGTCGGCAAAAATGAAGAGCATGCCGACACTCAGGATGACCGGCACCCAAAGTACGGCACTCACGGATGCGCGCTCCCCAAGGGCCAGCGCTCCACCCTTTCTCACGTGCAGCACGGAGGTCATGACGGCAAGGCCCGCGGAAAGCCCGCCCAGGAACAGATACAGGGAGACGCGCCAGTCCCAGACATGCAGATGGGGGGTAACCAGTTGATTGACTCCGGTGACGGTAATCTCCATGAGAAATCCTCCTATTCCGGCTTGCTGAATTTTTTGATGTAGAAGACGCGGGGGTTGGTCCCGGCACTGGCCAGCAGCACCTCGTGGTGGTTGCTCCGCAGGGCCATGCTGACAGCGCTGTTCGGGTCTTCCAGGTCGCCGAAGATGCGGGACTTGCCGATGCAGGTCGCTACGCAGGCCGGCTGTTTCCCCTCCTTGATCCGGTGGGCGCAGAAAGTGCACTTGTCGGCATATCCCTTGTCCTCGTTGATGTAGCGCGCATCGTAGGGGCAGGCTGCCACGCACGCCTTGCAGCCGACGCAGCGGTTTTGCTTTAGAAGCACCGGGCCGTCCTCGCTCTTGTAGGAAGCGCCGGTCGGGCAGTTGTAGACGCAAGGGGGGTTGTCGCAGTGGTTGCACAGTTCGGAGCGCAGTTCCATGCGCAGCATGGGGAACTCTCCCTCCACCATTTCCAGCACCCGGGTGCGGAACTGCCCGGGAGGTACCTCGTTTTCCTTCTTGCAGGCGACGACGCACGCCATGCACGCCACGCAGCGCCTTTGATCGATCACCATGGCATACTTAGGCATCGGCTTTCTCCTTTTCCAGGCGGACAAAATTCACGTGCATCCCCGTGCTGCCGCAGATCGGGTCGACCGCGTAGCGGGTGATCAGCCCCTGGTCGTCGGCCCCCTTGCGAAACGCCAGTTTCAGGCCGGCGCTGGCCGTCCCGAAACCGTGCACCATGTAGACACAATCCTTGCGTATGCGCTGGGTGGCTTTGACCATGATCCGGTTGCTGCGCGCCCCGTCCTGGTTCAGCAGTGTGACATAGTCGCCATTTTGGAACCCGAGTTCCCGGGCCTGGTCAGCATTAATCCAGACCTCGTTCTCGGGATAGAGCTCGTGCAATTCGGGGTTGTTGGTGGTCCGGCTAAAGGTGTGCACCGGGCTGCGGCCGTAGAGCAGGCGGAACTCGCCGTTTGCCGGCAGCGGGTGCCGGGTGTATCTGGGGACCGGGTCGAATCCTTTTTCTTTCAGCTCGATACTGTAGAGCTCGATCTTTCCCGAGGTGGTCTTGAACTCCGGTGGCATGAGTGGAGTGATATAGGGCGCCGCGCTGTCAGGAATCGTCACCGTGCCGACCTGCTTCAGCCTCTGGTAGTTCACGCCCCAGAGCTCGCACTGTTTCATGATTTTCTCTTCCAGTGTCCCCCACGGGAAGTACTCCCCGAGGTCGAGCCGGTTGGCGAGTTCCTTGGCGATCCACCACCCGGGCTTCGATTCGTAGAGCGGCGGCACTACAGGCTGGCGCAGCGTGACGCTGAGCGAGCGCCCCTTGCCGACTGCCAGCGCATCGTGGCGCTCCAGGTAGCTGCATTCCGGCAGGATCACGTCAGCCATCATGACCGTGTCAAAGGGCATCACGTCGATGGCCACCAAGAGGTCGAGCTTCTTGATGGCCTCGACCGTCTCCTTCTGGTTGGGCATGGCCTTCATGAGATTGGTGCCGCTCACGATCCAGGCCTTGACCGGATAGGGTGCGCCGGTAATGGTGGCCCTGCGGATTTCCTGGGTGACCCCCTCCGCTCCGGCAAAAGGGAAATTTCCGAGGTTGAGTGCGGGCCTGCCCGGCTCGGGGAAGGGCTTACTGTCAGTTTTGGGAAAGGAAGAGCGTGTGGCGAGGAAATACCCCCCTTCCCTCCCCCAGCTCCCGAGCAGCGCCGCGAGGATTCCGATGGCTCGGGAGCGCTGCACGTCGTCGCCATACCAGGTGGCATGGCGACCCGGATGGATGCAGACGTTCGGGGCGTTCTGGCCCAGCATCCGCGCGGTCTCCACGATTTTATCAGCGGGGATATCGGTCTCCCTTTCGGCCCACTGCGGCGTGCAGTCGGCAAGGGCCGCGGCGAGTTCGGGGAAGCCGCTGGCGTATGAGTCCAGGTACGCCTTGTCGTACAGGTTCTCCTTGATGATGACGTTGCACCAGGCGAGCAGGAGGGCGAGGTCGGTGGCGGGGCGGATCGCAAGCCAGCTGTGCGCCTTGCCCGCCGCAACGGAGAAGCGCGGGTCGACGACGATGAATTTGGCGCCCAAGGCGACCGCGTCGGCGAAGTCCTGCACCTGGGAGTTGTGCATGTTCTCGCCCAGGTGCGATCCGATCAGCACCACGACCTTGCTCTGGGTCATATCGAGCCGTTCGGGGGAGCCAATCCCCTCGCCGAAGGTAAGCTCGAGCCCAACGTCGCGCGGTCCGCGGCACTGCGCAAAGGAAGGCATGCCGACGTTGGGCGAGCCGAAGGCCGACAACAGAGGCAGGAAATGATCGGTAGGGGTACCATGGGTAAAAAGGGCAACCGATTCGGGGCCGTACTGTGCCCTGATCTTCTTGAGCTTGGCAGCCACCAGGTCTAGCGCCTCATCCCAGCTTGCCGTACGGTACTTCCCCTCGCCGCGGGCGCCGGTACTGATCATCGGTGTCTTCAGGCGGTTTGGGTCGTAGAGAAGGCCCGTGCCGCCATTGCCGCGGGCGCAGAGCTTGCCGCGAGCGCCGGGGTGGGAGGGGTTCCCCTCGAGCTTCACGACCCTGCCGTTAAGCGACTTCGCCATGACGCCGCACTTCCAGAAACAGATCTCGCAAAAAGTCGGGGTAAAGGTTGGCTTCAGCATCCCCTGATCCTCAGCCCAGAGCAGAAACTTTTCGGGGAGAGCCACGTAGGCTGCCAGGCCTAGGCCCGCAGCACTGCTAGTCTGGAGAAACGTCCTTCGTGAAAATTTCACCGGCTACCCCCTCTGCTCATGTAGTTGATTACATTGGGCCACCACGGTTGATTGCGTTCGCATTAATCATCCTTGAAGACCAGCGCCCCCGGATCGGCAACCCGGTCCTGGCCACGCTGAAAAGTGTCCTCTTCTGCCGGACCCGCGGGGTGAGAACTTGCCGAGGGGGCAGAATCCCGCCAGCGCAAGGATCAGGGTGTCGATGAATTTTCGACCTGTATGATCAGACTTTGCCATTTTCCCAGGTACGCTCTCTTATAGGCCGGGGCTTCGCAAGCAGATGCTTTGCCACTGTTTCCACTGCAGAGGCAATGGGTATAAGCAACCACAAACATCCCGCAATGACACCAACTCTGCCTGATGCCATCAGGTTTAGCACCCGCAAGTTCAGCTTTGCCACTCAATCGTATTTTCCATATATTATCTTGTTGCAATATAACTTAATTTTTGTCATAAGGATAAGTGAGTAATTCGCATGGGCGCTATGCGCTTCGCGCATATGGATGCGCCTAGGCATGCTCAAGGTCAGGCTCATAGAGGATCATTGACCATGGATCTCCTGCTCCTCAAAACCTTCCTAAAAGTCGCCGATGTCGGCAACATCACCAAGGCTGCGTCTGTACTTTTCGTCACTCAGTCGGCGGTCTCACGGCGCATCAAACAACTCGAGGAATCCGTGGGGAGACCGCTCCTGATGCGTAACGGGACCTCCCTGGTGCCTACGGACGCCGGATACCTGCTTATTGACAAGGGCCGCAAGATTCTGGCACTCGAACAAGAGTTTCGCCTCGGCCTCGGTATCGGCAAGGCCAAGCAGAAGATTTCCTTTTGTTCCACCCCTTCCCTCGGAATCGACCGTCTTCCCGGGGTCCTCACTTCATTTATCTCCGATCACGCCGAGACCGTAGACATGAACTGCATCTTCACCATGCCCGAAGAAGCTTTAGCAGGAATCGACAGCGGCCGCTTCGACCTTGCCCTGGTCGAGCATTGCGACGAGATAGAGCTGAAAGACCGGATAACCCATCCTCTTCCCGATGACGAGGTGGTATTTATCAGCGCTCCGACACTTGGTATTACCGGGGACATAACGACCATAGACCGGCTTCTCGGCGAGCGACTCTACCTGAAAAACGCGAACGGGTGCGCCAAGCGTTTCATTGACAAGAACCTTCGTGGCATAGGCCGAGCCTGCGGTGAATTTTCCAATGCCGTATACTTCGACGATTTTTCCTTCATCCTCAGGGAGGTACTCGCCGGCAAGGGAATTTCCTTCGTTTCAAGCGCCCTCTTTTCGGAAGGACTTCTTAACGGCAAGCTCAGAGCCCACCGTGTCAGCGGGTTCAACCACTACCGGCCCCGCACCCTTATACTGGGGCGCCAGGAACTGTCACCACATCACAAAATCTTCATCGACTACCTTTTTGCGGAATTCGGCTTGACGCGCTCTGTGAATCGCCTTTGTGACGAACGAAGCAGCGTGGTCAAATTGCTGAGCGCAGGCCGACCTCTACCCGTTTGACTCACACGTTTTTTGGCTCCTGCCATTCTTGCACGATAGGTTCGCCTTAATTGACCGCCTTGTTGCCGTGGCAGGACAGGTTAACAGGAGGACCCTTGAAATCCTTCGGTGTGTGCTCGTCATTGCGCCAGCTTTTCATCCTGTTCATCATCCTGAATTTCCCGATCGCGGCCGGCGCTGCGGACAGCATTGACTCCTGCCTGGCTTGCCATGCTGATCCTAATAAAATGGCCGCCCTGGGCTATCCCCATTTCACGGTGACCCCGGCGGAGGTACGGCAGCAATCCGGCATGACCGCCAGTTGTGACGCCTGCCACCTCGGCGATCCGGCAAAACCGGAGCGCGCCGAAGCCCACCAAGGTATGGGGCGCCTGCAACTGGTGAGGAGGAAAGGACAGTTGGCAGAAGCGTCGGAGCGCCGGGCGCCGCTGGAAGTCAGCGGCAACCAGATGAGCCGCATCAAGCACCAGACAATCAAGGACGGCAAAGTGATCATCGATCCAAGCGTCGCGCTGATTCTTTACCAGGACAAGCGCCGAGACACCCTCTCCCAGGATTTCACCATCATGGAAAAGACCTGCGGCGCCTGTCATGCCCGCCAATTCGCCGAATTCACCAAAAGCACCATGGCGCGCAACGGGAAACAGAGCCGTTATCAAAGCTGGGCTAACAAGGAGCACGGTCCGCACAACTGCGGGGTCTGGTTCGAGGGAAATTACGACCAGATCGCAGCCAATACCGCCCTCCCCTTTTCCCGGGAGCAGAGCGCCCTGAACCAGCGCAACTGCAACACCTGCCACGTGGGGTGCCTCGACTGCCACTACGACCCGCAACCAAAGGATTTGGCGCACCCGAGGCTGGGGATGCATACCTTCAACCGGACCCCGAAACCGGAAAGCTGTTACGGCGGCGGCCGCGGTCAAATCTGCCATGCCGGACCGGAAGAGCGCAGGCGGGGCGCCGGATATTTCGGGGGAACCTACGCAAACCCGGAGGGCATGGAGCCGGACATCCACCAGGCCAAAAATGTGGGCTGCCTCGACTGCCATGAGAGCACCAAGTCCAATACGAGCATTGGCCATGCCATGGTCAAGCGGCAAGGGAGCTGCGACAAATGCCACAGGCAAGAGATCAAGCGCCACCAGCTGTCGCTGCATAAGAATCTCTCCTGCGAAGCATGCCACATTCAGAACGTATCCGGGTACCAGGCGACTTTCTGGGGCCCAGGTAAACTTGCCGGGGCGGAGACCCCCTTCTTTAAATACAAGGATTATTACGGCGTTATGAAAGAGCCGATCCTGCTACGTGACCAGAACGGGCGCTGGATTCCCGTAAAACCATTCCTCATGGCAGTCATGAACCAGAAGCAATCAAATTTAAAACCGGGGCTCCACTGGCGCTGGCCTAAGAACCTGCCCGACCTGCAGCGCACAGATGATGCCTGGGGATATGTAGGGCTTTTTGACGGTCTGCCGGAGAACAACCGGGCGCTACTTTGGATCCAGATGGACAAGGTTTCCCACAAATACGGCAGGAGCCGCTCCTGCGCTTCCTGTCATGACCTCCCCGGCGGCGAGCAGCACCAGCAGGTTACCTGGGACTTTGGCGATGCGGGCGCCCTGCCGTTCAGCGGCAGCCATAGCGTGAATGCAGGTAGCAAGGGACTGTTCATCAGGGATATGCAGGCGGAAAAGATCGAACTTATAGACGGGTTCCGGCTTTCAAGCCTGGCGCCGTGGCTTTATCTGAAGGACAAATGGTTCCTGGAGGGGGACTTTTCGCTTCCGCTACTCAAAGACCGAAAGCTCTACGACAGTGTCAAGGCAGACGGGACAAGGGCACGAGCTGCAGGTATCGTTCATTGACAGTGGGCGCCTGGCAAATCGAATGACCCGGGTCGAGGCATCAAAACATAATCCACGACGGATTGCGGTAGCACCCGCCACATCAACCTCGTAAGTACCCCCGCAAGTTCCCCGAATTCACCTTATCGTCCCCTTTTTGTCCCTATCGTTTTTCCGGCTGTTATGCGCATCACGCATGACGGCATGAAAATGATTCATTTTACTAATAATACGTAAACACATATATTCGCATAAAATGAATTCAAGATTACGTGTGAAGAATTATTGCTGCCAGCGCCACAGAAGTTTCCGCCACCCATGAATTGCAAGGCTCGACGAACCCCACGCGCCACGCGGGCAAAAAAAGAAAAAAGGAGAGGACATGAACCAGATCTTGAAAAAGTATTGGTCAGTGGCAATACTGTTGGTGCTTTCCGCACCTGCAGGTGCCTTGGCTGACGATCAGGCACTGCAATTGAAAGTCGATGAACTGACCAAGAAGGTCGAAAAACTCGAGGATAAGACCCTCAGCAAATGGCTCACCATCGGCGGCGACTACCGGTTCAGGCTGGATTCCCTGAGGGGGGAGACCAAGGCATACACAGATGTCAACAACACCTTCAGCTATGCCCAGCAGCAGATGAACAACGGTTTCCTCAACAACCCGGTAGCATTCGGGCCCCAGGTGGCTGCGTTTCAGGCTTTCTCAAACCAGATGAAGCAGACTACCACCTTTTCGGGAGCGCAAACGTTCCTGCAGTCAAACCAGCAGATGCTCGGTGCCCTCCAAGGTTTCGCACAGCAGGTACCTGCCTACAAGCCGAGCAACGACACCCTCTACACCAACCGCTTCGGCCTCGACCTGCACGCCAAGGCGACCAAGGACGTGACCGTCAACGTCCGTCTCCTTGCCTACAAGACCTTTGGTTCCCAGGACGATTCCGCAGTCACCAACGGCGGCAACACGCCGTTCTTCGCAGACCGGGTCGGAGTTTTCGACGGAACCTTGGGGCACGTCCCTTCCACGAGCCTTTTGGACGTGGATCGCGCCTATGCGACCTGGTCCAACATAGGAGGCCAGCCGATCTGGTTCTCGGTGGGACGCCGTCCCTCCACCGGCGGGGATCCCTCCCAGCTACGCGAGAATAACGAGCGACCCGGCAACGGCGGAACCCCGGCGCTGCTGGTCGACTACGCCTTCGACGGCATGACCATCGGGTGGGCGCCCGACATCGACGCGCTGCCGGGTGCCTACGCCAAGATCTGCTACGGCCGCGGGTTCGAAAGCGGCTTCTCGACCCCGGGCAACAGTCTGCACGACACCGACATGCTCGGCGTAGCAGTGATTCCCATCGACACCGACCCTCTGCGCGTCTGGCTGCAGTGGAACCGCGGCTTCAGCATCTTCGACTTCCCCGTAATGCAAGACACCGCCTTCGGCAACACCACCCCGTCAGTCGATCTGGGTGACATCGACTGGTACGGCGCAGGCTTCACCAGTACCATCAAGAACGTCGGACCGGGCAAGCTGAACTTCTTCGGGAATGTCGGCATGAGCGTGACGCACCCGAACAACAACGTCTCGGCTAATGCCGGGTTTGAAGGGCTCATGACCGGGCAGTTCTTTAATCCCGAAGCCCCGACCAGCAAGACAGGCTACGCCGGCTATCTGGGCGCCCGTTACGACTACGACCCGTCCAATACCAAGGTCGGCTTCGAGTACAATCATGGCTCCAAGAACTGGATCACTTTTGCACCTGCCGCCGACGACATGTGGACCTCCAAGCTCGGTACCCGTGGCGATGTGTACGAAGCGTACCTGATCCAGGAACTGAACCTCAAACCTATATCGTCACACCTCTCCAAGGTGTTCTTCAGGATAGGCTACCAGTTCTACAACTTTGACTACACCGGGAGCAACGACTGGGTGGGTGCGCCAGTCAAGATTTCCGACGTCAAGCCGACCGACATGATGCTGCTTACCCCACTGAAATATGCCCAGGACATCTACGGCACCTTCGAAGTTAAATTTTAAATTGCACACTGCACGGGAGGGGGGTCCTGCCTCCCTCTCGTGCAGATCAACGGATTGCTGACCGGCGACAGGCTGAGGCCATAGTCCCGTCTCGTCAGAAAAAGGAGAATCCACACCATGAGAAAAGCCCTTTCGTTAGTAGCAGTGCTGGCAATTTTGGCAGTTTCGCTTTTCGGGTTCAGCCGCCCCGCGCAGGCTGATGAGATCAAATTCGTCGGCGTGATCACCAAAATCGATATCGCCGGGAAGGACGCTAAGACCGCTACCGCCACGCTCAAGGACAACAAGACCGAGGCGCTCATCAGCATCACCGTCAACGATGACTTAACGCTGGACAAGTTCAAAGATCACAGGATCGTCGAGGGTGACGAAATCCGCTGCAAGTATGAGGTTATCGACGGCAAGAATGTCTCCAAGCTGTTTAGAAAGACCGCTGGGTGCTAGATTGACCCTATGACTCAATGAGTTCGCACCGTAGCGCTGTGTTTTCCCGGAAATCGCAGCGTTTTTTACCAACCAATACATCCAAATATATAGATATTACGTACTCAGCAACAAGTCGACACGATACCCGATCCGTACTTACCAAAAGCGCATTTATTTTGCAAAGTACTCAAACATCACAAGAGGGGCATTACATGAAAAGATTAACTGTTCTCATTGCACTCCTTAGTGCCGCCTTAATGGCGACGACCACAATGGCAATTGAACACCCAGGAAAAGAGTCCCTTGAGAAGAGCGGCTACAAGGGGCCTGAAACCTGCGAAGAGTGCCACCCCGGGACTGCCAAGGCGTTTCTCGACACGGTTCACTGGAAGCACGCCTCCAAGGTTACCAACGTCGAGGGACTGGATCCGAAGAAAGAGTACGGCATGAAGAACCGCATTTATGTCATGTGCAACGGCAACGATATTGTCAACAACCTAAAGGAAATCCCGAAAAGTCCGGAAACGGGAAAGACTAAATTCGTCGGGTGCAACACCTGCCACCCGGGCAACCATTTGAGCGATGTTGGAAGCACGGGTCCGGAAGCAGAAAAGGCGGTAGACTGCCTGGTCTGCCACTCGAGCGATTACGACTTCAGGCAGCGTAAGCCGTTCAAGGATGACAAGGGGCGCATTGTCATGGGCCAGGACCGCAGCAGCAGGGCGGCACTCGCCATCGGCAAGCCGACCGTGAAGAACTGCATGGTTTGCCACGAAGCTGCAGGTGGCGGGGTGGTCATCAAACGCGGCTTCTCCTTCACCAAGGAGACCGACGTTCATGCCGCCAAGGGAATGGTCTGCGTCGATTGCCACAAGGCGAAAAACCACCTGATGCCAACCGGACTCGATCCCAACAACTGGGCCAATGACGGCCTGCTGGTCTCCTGCGCCGACACCTCTTGCCACGGTCTGAAACCTCACAAAGACGCGGATCTGAACCGTCACACGGCGCGCATCGCCTGTCAGACCTGTCATATCCCCCGCACCGGCGGAGCCTTTGCCAAGGACTTCACCCTCTGGGAGCAGAGCCCGGACAAGTTTTACGAGCCGACTACACTCAAGAAAGAAGCAAATGAGACGACTCCGCTCTACGCCTGGTACAACGGAACGGTAAAGAACACGCCACATTTCATAGGCCCCCAGGGGAGCAAGGAAGACCTCAAAAGCAAGATCACTCCGTTCAAGATCTTCCAGGGGAAGGCCTACTACGAGAAGGAAAGCGGCGAGTTGCTCTCCATGGATTTCGCCCCGCCGATGGCGACCGGGGACACCCGTGCCGGTGTGGCCTCGGCCGCCCGAACCCTGGGGATGAAGGATCCGGATGGCGTCGCCAGAAATGCCGTACCTGGCTGGCAAACTATCTACTTCGGGAGCAACCACCTGGTTACCAAAACCAAGGCCCTCTATTGCGCCAACTGCCACACCCCGAATGGCGTACTGAATCTTAAGGCACTGGGCTACAACGATCAGCAAATCCTCAAGCTCACCAGCCCGGAAATCTATATGAAGAAACTGGCAGATAAACAGAAAGAAGAGTGGTAGAGTCTCCTGATTTCAGACCGGAAGTTGGTGGGTTGCTCTGCGACTATCGTTCTTGCAAGTGGATACCGGTAGGGGGGTGTCCCTGTGATTCCACGGGGACATCCCTTGCGGCAGTCTGCTGGATAGGCAGACGTACAGTATTCGGCACACCCGGAGGGATCCATGGATTGGAATGAACGTTACGGCGAACCGGGTTTCGCCTACGGCACCGCTCCAAATGAATTTCTCGCTTCTGTAGCAGACAAAATCCCGTCAGGAAGTATCCTGTCTCTTGCAGAAGGTGAAGGGAGAAACGCAGTTTACCTGGCGTCGCGGGGGTGCCAGGTGACGGGGGTTGACGGGTCCGAAGTCGGTCTGCGCAAAGCCCAGCAATTGGCTGCGGAGCGCGGTGTCGCCCTTACCACGGTTCATGCCGATTTGAGCAATTTCGAGATAGAGCCTGAACAGTGGGACGGCATCATCGCCTGCTATTGCCACGTACCTGCTGCGGTCCGCTCACCACTTCACCATGCGGCTGTGCAGGGGCTGAAGTCCGGGGGGGTCTTCGTTCTGGAAGCATTCAGCAAGGAGCAGCTCCCCTATGGCACGGGTGGGCCTCAATCCCTCGACATGCTCATGTCCTTGGATGAACTAAGGCGGGAACTTGCCGGTCTTGAATTGGTCCATGCGGTTCGTATTGAAAGGGTGGTACAGGAAGGAAGCTGGCATACCGGCTTGGCGTCTGTAATCCAAATGCTGGGCATAAAGCCATGACCTCTGAAAAATAAAATTATAGCCTTTCCGCCCTCACCGGGGCCATACTGGAAACCATTTCCGACGGCGTGTTCACGGTTGATCCCGACTGGCCGGTCACCTCCTTCAACCGGGCGGCTGAAGAGATTACCGGAATACCCCGCAAGGTGGCGTTAGGCCGGCTCTGTTCCGAGGTGTTCAAATCGAGCATGTGCGAAGGGGACTGCGCCCTGCAACGGACACGAAAAAGCGGGAAACCGGTAAACAACAAATCCGGGTATATCGACGCCAATGGTGAACGTATCCCCGTCAGCGTGTCCACCGCCGTATTGTACGACGAGGAAGGAGAGGTCATCGGTGGCGCGGAAACCTTTCGCGACTTAAGTGAAATTGCCGCCCTGCATGAGGTATTGCAGGGACGGCTTCGTCGGGAAACAGGGTGCCGTCACCCGTCAGCGCGAACCGGCCCGGCTTGTCCCGAACAGCACCGGTAATGGCCCCCTTCTGGTACCCGAACCGAGCAGGGTGTCCGGTAGCTTTTCCTGGGCCCGCGCGAGCCAAGGCGAGACCGGCACGCGAAATCAGCCCGACACTACAGGTTCGGCTGCAGCGCGTACTCCAGGAGCATAGCTATGAACCTCTGGGCGCGACACGCCCGGAGAAGTCCCCTGCCCGGATATTGGTTGCGACAAACCGGGACCTGGCCGCCATGGTTAAAAACGGAGAATTCCGCCAAGACCTCTACTACAGGATAAACGTCATCTCCCTGGAATTGCCACCCTGCGGCGCCGCAAGGAGGATATCCCTCTCCACGTGGAACACCTTGTCCGGCGTTTCAACCTCCTTCAGCAAAAAAACCTGACAGGATTCACACCGGGCGCGCACCGCTGCCGGTAGCCCATGACTGGCCCGGTAATGTCCGTGAACTTGAGAATGTCGTGGAACGGGCTTTCGTACTCTGCGACGGTCAATGGAAGCATTGGGGCGAATGGTGGCAGAAGAAATTTACGTGAGGGGTGAATAGTCCGTTTCACACTTCCTAGTTTTCGGCACTGCTGCGATAACACTCAGTTGTCCCAAACATGGCCGCCGGCGGGGTCATACCACCCTTATGTGTTCATGCCTAACAGGCGCTCCTGCGACCTTCCCCGCGAGCTGTGGGCCGGTCATCTCACTGGTAGCGAAATTCCCATTTAATAGGCGCTTTGACGCCGGGCTAGAATTCCCGGCGCAAGGTATGCGGGTTCCGCAGTCTCTCTCCAGAGGTCGTTAAGGCTCCCATCGTCCATCTGAAACTTGCAAAAAAGCAGCAAGCAAGGGAGTACAGCAGCTTTCCCTCCTTTTTAGAAGAGTCAATGAACGCCCGAGCTGGAGCGGGCTTTCCACTTCAACAAGCAAGGCATTTTTAAGTTCGCGATGTACCGCAATTCGCGAAAGGCAGCTTACCCCAAGCTCGCAGGCTACACCATTCTTAATTGCCTCGGTATGGCCAAACTCCAGTGCTATTTTGTAACTGATGCCTGCTTTCACCATGGCATCCTCAAATACCTCACGAGTACCGGAGCCTTGCTCCCGCATGATCCAAGGAGCCGAGGCGAGCATCTCGGGCGTGACCTTCCTCTCTCTGGCCCAAAGATGCGCGGGGCCGGTGAGCACCACAAGTTCGTCATCACGCCAGGGGACTGCTACAATCCCTCTGCTGTGGCAAGGGCCCTCAACAAAAGCAATATCAAGATCACCGGCTTCGAGCCATCCAGCCACCTGCCTGGTATTACCGACGCGCAATTCCACTCTGGTCTTGGGGTACAGCCTGGCAAAAGCGCCCAAGAGTGCCGGCAACAGGTAATTGCCAATGGTTGTGCTGCCTCCCACCAGCAGTTCACCTACCAGTTGTCCACCATCCCCATGTAACTGCAGTTCCACCCGCTTGACGACAGCCAGTATCTCCCTGGCCTCTTTAAGTAAAAGACGACCACTATCGTTCAGAAGTAGCCGCCTTCCTGATCGCTCAAAAAGAGGAGTAGCACTCAGCTGCTCTAGCTGTGCCAGTGCCATGCTGACCGCCGACTGGGTAAGCAGCAGTTCCTCTCCGGCCCTGGTAACACCGCCGGTTGTGGCAATCCTTTCGAAGATTTCCAGTTGGCGAAAAGACAGGCGCATGATTCAATCCTATTTATGATTCAGATCAATATTATTCATTTTTATTTATATTCAATTTTAACTATAGTGTCAACACGGATTAGAAATCAACTCGCCAAGGGAGGCTCCGTGTCCAGCATGAATGGGCTGAAGGTCGTGTTCTGGGTTCTATTGCTGGTTTGTTGCTGGCCTGCTGTTAGCGCCCCAATAGCGCTGGTAGCCGGGATCTCGTTCGGGATTATCGTGGGCAATCCTTGGACGAAAACCACCTCCAGGTGGAGCAAGGGCCTGCTTCAAGCCTCGGTGGTCGGCTTGGGATTTGGCATGAACCTCCCCGAGTTGCTGAAAACCGGCAAGGATGCCTTTCTGTACACAGCAGTCAGCATCAGCTTTACCATGGCAGTAGGGTATCTGCTGGGCAGGTTTTTCAAGACCCCACAGCGCACTTCGTCCCTGATCTCATTCGGGACCGCCATCTGCGGCGGTAGCGCCATTGCTGCCATGGCCCCGGTTATCAAGGCTGATACCGAAGAAACCGGCGTTGCCTTGGCGACCGTTTTTACTCTCAATTCCATCGCCTTGCTCCTTTTCCCACCGGTGGGGCACCTTCTCGGGATGGGACAGCGGCAGTTCGGGCTTTGGTCAGCCCTGGCAATCCACGATACCAGCAGTGTGGTGGGTGCAGCGGCAGCCTATGGTGGGCTGGCCCTCGCTATCGGCACAACAGTCAAACTGACCAGAGCTCTGTGGATCATGCCTTCTGCTTTGTTCGCTGCCTGGTTCACCAAGTCGGATGGAAAAGTGAATTTCCCGCTTTTCATAATCGGCTTTGTTGCGGCGGCAGCCATCAAAACCGCGATGCCGCAGTTTGACCAGCTCTGGCACCCGATGAACAGCATCGCAAAACAGAGCCTGGTTGTGACCTTGTTCTTGATCGGCACCGGCCTGACCAGAGCAGTGCTGGGAAGAACCGGCATCAAACCCTTAGCTCAGGGTGCACTGCTCTGGATGATCGTCTCGGTGACAAGCAGTGCTGCCATCATGTGGGGATGGATTAACTGACTCAGACAGTGTACCGCGATCGAGGCCGAACGGGATGGACCTCGCTTGCGCTCCTTTGCAAAAGGGGGACAGTCAGCCTTGGCGCCGGTCAGTGACGGGCGGCGCCCACTTGATGATGAAACCGGATTTGCTGGTGTCAGACGGTACTTTCTACTCACCCTTAACGGCTTCCCTTCGTACCTGAGACTGATCAGCGGCGGCTACCGGCGCCTTCTTGGCGGCCGATCCGGAAGCTGCCAGCGGCGCGCCCTTCTTGTAGGAAAGGGTGCGCACCTCGTCGCTCGGCTGATCCAGGGGCACGGTTTGTACTTTGCAGGAACGATAGGTAATGACCATGGTGTCGGCGGACGCTGTTACCGCTGTCATAAGGGAGCAGAAGAGAAGCAGGAAGAATGTGCGGGGAGTCGTATGTGCCCTTCCAATCACCTCCTATTCAACGGTTGTCGGCCTGGCCGGTATCAATGGGCGCTCTTCTTGACTGCGAGCAGCACCAGGAGCTGGTCGAACCCCTCTTGCTTCACAAGGACCGGCCGCATCTGACTCAACTCGCGGATCTTTCTCGGATTATCCAGCCATTTCTTCAGGCTCTGACTAGTCCATCCGGCGGGAGGCTTTCCAGCTGACGCCGCGGTCGCGGGATAGAACCCGGAGAAAAGTCCCGACAGGTTTGGACCAATTATTCCTTTTCCCAGGGCGCCGCGGGTCTCGGTCAGCGCTTTGTGGCACGGGCCGCACTGCTTCTCGAAGACGTTCTCCTGGCGCCGCCGGGCCATCTCGAAATGCACCACCTGCGGCGTCTCGCCACCTGCGTACCCCGCCCTTTCCGCGCCCGCCAGAATTCCGTTCACCATTTCTGTTATCTGCCGGTCACTGAACCTGAATTCGGGCATGACCAGCGTCGGCGACTTGATCGCATCGTAAATCTGCTGCGGGGTAGTGTTGGGCGGCAACCGGTCGAGATTTATCGCCAGGGAGTTTCCCTTGCCGGCCACGGCATGACAGCGCCGGCAGGCAAAGATTTCCAGCAGTTTCTCCCCGGCCATCAGCGGCCGCGATCCCGCAATGGTGAACCAGGAGTACTTGCCGCTAATCAGGTCGCGGTGCGCGATGGCAAGACGGTCGGACCGGCCGTCACCCCGATGACAACTGACGCAGCTCCCCCGGTCCGCGTAATGCGGCTTGTGGCACATTAGACAGCCGCTTTTTACTGCCGGGGCAGCTGCGCCGGGCAGTGCCAGCAAGCTCAGCATCAGTGTCAAAACGGCAGTACGAGCGACCAATTTTCCCCCCTAAAGTACAGGCCCACAATTGTCAGGGCGCACATGCCGAAAAAGACCAGGAGTGCGACGATGCTGACCTTGAGGTCACTTCTGCCAAACCACTCAGCCGCTTCCCGGCGCTGCTCACCGGATAACCAGGGAAGCAGCGTACAGGCCGCCACCAGCGCCAGCACGCCGTAGATGAGGTACTTCGAATAGCTCACCAGCTCCTGTATCCAGAGCAGAAACCAGGCCGATTTGACCGGATTGGGTACCAGCGCGATGTTGGCCGGCTGCTGCAGCGGCGCAGGCGCGAGGGCGGCCAGGACCAGCAGTACCAGGACCAGCAGGGCCATGGCAATCTTGATCAGCCGGAAAAAATGGGGGGAACTCCTGACGTAGCAGCGCATCATAGGTAGGGTAACACCCCCTTATTCTTCCGGACCCGGTAGAAGTGCAATAGGCTCAAAAGCAACACGCTCAAGGGATTGAACATGATGTGCAGCGCGTAGCAGCGCAGCAGCGACATCGGCTGCCCGACCCCGTCCGGGATCAGGATGCCCCGCACGACCGGGCCAAGCGGGACCGTGGAGACCAGTTGCATCCCGGTCTGGGTGGCCCAAAGCGCCAGCTGATCCATCGGCAGCAGGTAGCCCGTGTAGGCCTCGAAGACACAGAAGAAAAGCAGCGCGCAGCCGATTACCCAGTTAAGCGCACGGGGTTTGTGATAGGCACCGGTGAGAATCACCCTCAGCGTGTGCAACAGGACCAGCACCAAAAGGATATGGGAACTCATCCGGTGCAGGCTGCGCAGATAGCGGCCGCCCCAGACGGAGCCTTCGAGAAAAAGGATGGAACCGAAGGCCTTCTCGGGAGATGCCTGGTAATAAAGGAGCAGCAGCATGCCGGTTGACACCAGCACCAGAAAGGAGGTAAAGGCCAGCCCCCCCAGACAGAAGGTATAGGACAGGGTAAGGTTACGCCTCAAGACTACCCTTGGGAAGAGATGGCTCAGAAACTGGTTGATCATACCACCACCTCGAAATACTCGCCGCGCTCAACTACCTGGTGGCGCTCCAGGCAACGGTCGGCAGGCCCCTTCAGGACGCGTCCCTGGTGGTCGAAACTGCTGCCGTGACACGGGCAGACCAAGTCGGTCGGCGTCACGTTGACCGTGCAGCCCAGGTGGGTGCAAACCAGGCTCAGCGCGTAAACCGCCCCACCCTCGTGCACCAGCGCCACCCGCGCCTCCTTGAAGACCAGCGCTCCCTGTACCGGCAGGTCTTTCTTTTTCACGCTCAGGAGCGCGCGCCTCTGCCGTAGCGCCGGGCGCAGGTACCTGCCGAACGACACCATCCCCGCCAGAAAAAAGATCAGGGTGCCGAGGAATTTTCGACGCGATTGATCAGGCTTTGCCATTTTTCCAGGTACGCCCTCTGATAGTCTGTGCTCTTCCGGTTCAGTTGCCGATAGCGTGCTACAGGATAAAAGGCGCCGTTGGTCACGTCCTGCCCGGCCCGGTCCCAGAAGGACGACAGCGTCATGCCGTCTGCCTGCAGCTGGTAGATCCGGTCCTCCGGGTTTTCCATGAGGAAGCGGCGCGGGTTGTCGTGGCACCCCTCACACATGACTGTGCCGCGGCGCACCGTGTGGGGGAAGAAGGCCCGCCATTGGGCCGCCAGCAGGCGATTCTCCATGCGGTCCCCCTGGGCGCCCGGCGGCCAGCTCCCTAACGGCCGGTCGGCACGGATGTCGGAGAAGTAAAAAATAAATTCCGGGCGGATCGGGCTCACCAGACCGCGCGCATCGAGGCCGAGCGGCGGCGCGTCCTGCTTGCGCAGGTAGGCGCTCTTCACAAAGTTGCCCGCGTTCTCCCGCACGCGGTAGTCGTCCTGGGACTGACTCTTTGCAAAGCGCAGGTAGAAGGTTCCATACTCCTGGGCCGCCCAGGCCGAATGGCAGGCGGAACATTCCATCTTCTCCAGGTGGGCTTTGATCCGGTGCTCTATGACTTTCCCGCTCGGTTTATGACAGTCGAGGCAAGTTTTCGATGCCTTGAGTCCGGCCACCAGGCTCGACATGGAGTGGCAGGCGCCGCAGGTGAGCCCCGCCTCCGCGTGAACATCGGGTGTCATCTTCAGGAAGGTCTCGCCGTAGACGACCTTGCCGCGCTGATAGCGTAAGGAGTCCTCCCGAGGGGCCATGCCGTAGTAATCGGTGCCGACGAAGTACCCTTTATGGCAGGCAAAACAGCTGCGGTCGTCGGCCCGTGCCAGCGCATGGCCGCTGCCGCCGTGGCAGTCGGCACAGCCGGAGAGGTGGCAGGATCCGCACTTGTCCTGGAAGAATCCGGGATCCAGCCTTCCTATGGTACGAGCGACGAAGAGCCGCTCCTCTTTCCTCGTACCCATCGCGTGATCGAATAGCGCGCCGTAGCCGCGGTGGCAGGTGGCGCATCCGGCGCGCCCCCCCTCACCCGCCGGGTTCCCCAGGGTCACCGTCTCGCTCAGGTGGCAGGAAAGACAGGGGAGGGCCGCGTGGATACCGGTCAGGGTAACCCGATGACATGCCTTGCAGTCTTCGGCCGCACTGGCTCTTCCCGCGTTAAGGGCGAGCCAGCAGGCGGCGATGCAGAGGATCGCCAAGCGCACCATAGTTCAGTCCCTTCCGGTAAACCGGGTCCTTCGCCTTGTCGTGGCACACGATGCAGGTGTTGACCGCCAGGGTGCGCCGCACCTCCCGGCCGCTTAAGGGGCGGGAGTGTGCGCGGGTTATGGCGGAATAGGCACGCACCTTGCCGTCGTGCAACGTCAGGAAGCCGTCCAGCGGCTTGTCCTCCGAGTGCTCGCAGATGAGCGTGCCGGTGATGTCGCCGCCCGCCACGATGTGCTGCCCGAAGCCGAGGAAGGCAGGGTTGCCGTGGCATTCGGAGCAGCCGACCGCCTTCTTGCCGGTGTTGTGGGAGTAAAAGGGCGCGAAACGAAGCTGCGGCTTCCCCTTGAAACGCGCCACGTACTCGTCCTTGGAAAGGGTGCCGTTCGGCTCGACCACGGTGACGTAGGTCTGGCACCCCGGTGTCACGGGGGAGATACGGCCGCGCTGGTTGAGCGCCAGGGGAAAGGGATAGAGCATCCGGTAATCCTCCCCCTCGCTGAAGCGGCCGCGGGTTTCCCTCCCCTTGATGAAGTCCATGGCGGAGTCGGTCTGGTCGTACTTGGTGTGACAGCCGTAGCACTGGACCACGGTGCGCGAATGGCAGGCATAGCATTCCATCCTGCCATGACCGGCGATGGTGTGCTCGGCGGTCCCGGTTATCACCTTGCTCTTGAAGAGCTTGCCGCTGCGCTTGCCCAAGACATAGACCACGCCGTCGCGATAAAAGGCGTTGGAATAGCTGCGGCCCTTGGCAGTCACCAGCATCTTCATCCCCGGCCGCATCTGCATGCGGTACCCCCTCGACTCGCGTAGCGCCTCGTCGTTCTCCCGGGTGATCTCGCGGTAACGAGGCGGCCGAACCCCTCCGTGGCAGTCCTCGCAACCGATCTCGGTCTGCAGGTACATGTTCTCGCAGGCGTAGCCGTCGCCCATGACGTCACGCGAGGTGTGACAGTCGATGCAGTCCATTCCGGCCGCGGCATGGATGTCGGGGGCTATGTGGACCGCATTGCGTGGGCCGCTGATGATGACCGGCCCGGGAAGGCCGTTGCTGGTCGGGACCATCGAGCTGTTGCCGTCGTAGAGCCCCTCATAGGAAAGCGCGATCCTGCCGCTGCGATTGTGACAGCGGGAGCAGACTTTGTTATCGGGGAGTTTTTCCATGGCATGGCTGGCGGAGAAGGGCGTTTTTCCGCGCAGGCTCAAGTCACTGCCGTCGTAGCTTGCCGTGTTGCCGTAGGGAAAGTGGCAAGTGGCGCAGCCTGAGGCATGGCTGGCACTGAAGACGTCTCCTACCCCCTGGCCGACATGACACTGCGAGCAGAATTTGCGATACAGTTCGCCGGAGATGTGATTGAGTTCGGCCACCGGTTTCAGCTTGAGAGAATTCCCCCGGCTGTCATAGAGCTCGGCTGCGCGGCTGCCGTAGAGCTGCCCATCCTCACCCTCCCAGGTCTGCTGGATGTTCTTGATCATCCCGGTCCCCGTGTACATCAGGTTCGCCTTGACGCGGTTCAGCTGATACTGGTGGCAGGAGCCGCAGGTCTTGTCCCAGTATTGCGGATCGGACGGGTTTTCGGGGCCGAACATGGCAAAGTGGGAAGCGCTTTTGTCAATGGTATTGGGATTACCGCCATGACATGAGATGCAGTCAGGATGGCTCGCGGACACTTTTTCGAGGTGATGATGGCACTCTTCACAGGCAGAAGTGATGCCGCCGCGCACGGTACATCCTGTGAGCGCAAGAAGTACCAATAGAGTCGGCAGATGCCACTTCTTGCAGAAACACTTTGTGTACGCGCCCGGTTTCATATAGCCCGTCAATGAAATGTAATGTTTGGTTACGACTGCCTGCTTCACACTATAGTAAAATTATTGTCAATGACCAAGATGTTTAATGCTGATTCCTTATAATTAAATATTTGTATCAGGCACTGCCATAACTCCTGCCCCCGGGAGCGGGGGGATTCTGGTGGGAGCGCCCCCAAGGGCGCGAAATTTGCGGCAGGAATGCCGTACCTGCGGATGGGACAGTGAATGGCGGAAGTTTGAAGCCGATCAGGTATAAAAAAGGCCGGTGGCTGGGGACCGTCGGCCATAATAGTTGATAAGGCACAGTTCATGAAGAAGCGAAGGTCAGCAACCCAGCAGATCCGGCCTGGAAAAGCTGACCTTGGTATCGAACTTCACTTTGGCGGCTTTTTTCCTTCCTCATCTTGAGGACGACATCCTAGCCGTCCACCAACACCACCTTGGGGGTCGGGCCGGGGCCAGTGGGGTCGAATCTGGATCGGGGCAACACAGCTTTCCTGAAGAGGTTCGTTGATGCAAGTGTTAATATCCAGCCCAGCCCCCTCAACTGACCCTAACTAAGGCCCGCACTCTTGGATTTCACGAGTTCTATTGCTTCCCTCATGAGGTCGGAAACACTCTTTTTCGTCGCAACCATTATCACCTCAAGGGTCTCGCGCTCTTCATCGCTGATTCTCATTGAGATTACATAGTTTCTCGGGTTTTCGCTCATTTTACCCATTTGTTCACCTCCTCGCAGCTGGCACACCGAACTACCTGTCCAAACGCCCAAAGGGGCATTCTGGTTAACTGCATCGCAATAGCCACGTATTAATGCACGAGAGTCAGCAAACCTAGAATCCGGGGCCGGATGGTGTATCGATTACATCCCTGCGGTTCTCGTTCACCTTCATCAGGTCAGGCTTCTACTGTGTGGCGTTTTGGCATCCTTGTCGTTGCAATGCAACCTGGTTATATTATTTTGTATACAGTTAGGGTTAATTAAGCATTAACCGGGCCACCACTGGATTCAATCAATACCCAAACAAATATGTAGAGGTTACGGATAGTTATGATGGTAGTGAAAAAGGGGAGTGAGCTAAATTGGGTCAAGGGTTGCGTCATTCTGTCCGGAAACGTATCAATATGTCCAACAATGCTTCAGGCAATGTCGCCGTACTTTATAGAGCGGGACCTCTCCATTGGAAACCTGTGCCGTTTTTTATAAAGGGCCGATAACCGCAAGGGCATACTCTTCGGGGTGATTTTGACGCCTTGAAGATCGCGCGTGCTTAGCACCCCTTTAAGGAGATCGTCTCAACGACACTCTCCCGACGCATTGCCCAATAAACAGCCTGTCCCATCGGTAGGCACTCCAAACTCTCGAAGTGCGGCCCGAGAAGGTTGTGCATACACACAGCGGACGGGGCCCCCATGTTCATCGCCAGCAAGCCTCGACAGGCATTGAGAATAGGGCTGGTGCCAGATTGCCCGTAGATCTGCCCCGGGGAGCCGGTATTCTGCAGGTCATCCAGATCGCAATCCTTGCTTTGGAGAGCTTCATGGCTGCGAGCAAGAGCGTGACTCTCGGGGAAATTGTCGGCAGCTCGTCGATGAAAAGATGGAGCGTTCCCTTCGGGTCAACCTGGGTTATGCGATGGCAGAGGAGGAGATCCCGAAAGAGCGAGAAGAGAGGACCTCGACCGGAAGAGAAGTGCCCCCCGATCCAGAGGATGCCCGGCTCGCCGTCTTCAAGCCATAGCTTGAGGAAAAAACTTGGTCCGGGCAGGGGTTGAAGACCATATCCGAAGGCACTAAGGCGCCGACACAACGTACCGGCGATATAGTAGAGAATTGCCTTCCCCTGCTGTCTCTGGACCGCGGCGATCGCGTTATCGAGAATCTTGTTCTTGCCGGTCGCGTACTCCCGATGATAACGAAATTATGATCGAAGCTTTCTGCCGGGATACTGAGAGTCCCGATCCAGACTGGTAATCTTGCAAGGTTTGGAGTGCTCATATGGTATGTTCTCCGGATTAATAGAAACATGCAGCCCCCGCCAAACTGTTGAGGCTGGGGGAGACGGATTTTATTGGTGACCGACTGCGCGGGCAATTAAAGGGCTTTAGCAGGGCTTTTCTTGCCGTGACTGGCCTGTGAGGCAAAAGTATCGACAACGGCGCGGACCGGTAGCGGCAGACTTATAAATGGACCTGGGGGACAGGGGGGGTAGAAACATTTGCGGTCTGGGCAGAAATCGAGGGGGATTTGCGATCCTACTGCGAGCAGAAGTACGGCACCATCCCAGGGAACTACGGCCTGGAGATTCGCAATCTGGTGAGCACCTCGATGTCCATGTTCGTCTGGCTAGGGCCGGAGCAAAAGCAGCGCTACGAGTTGATCGGGGGCGGGGCGTCAGTTTGGCAAGGTTGATCAGTAAATCCTCCCTCCGGCAGGAACTCGGCCAGCTTTTCCCGGCTAATCGGAACGTCTTCGTTTGCCGGGCATGCAACACCCTGATCTCAACCGGGCGCAGAGTGGAAGAAAAGAGCTGTTCGAATCCGGCTTGGGCATGACATGGGGAGCTGCAGGCAGGGATCAAGGTTTCTGAGGTCCGCGTCAGCAATCATCGCGGCCATATCATCGTGAACGGCGAGTGTAAGAATGTCCTGTGCGCGGCGATCGGCCATAAGCAGGTAAGGGAGAAAAGCCTCCACGACCATCACCAGGCGCCGCGGTAACGAAAAATAACAAGGGGCTGATATGGCGCAACGGTCGGAGCCAGCATCCGCCCTACCATTGAGCGTTGGCGGACTCTCCCATCATAGCGGTGATGCGATCACCGGGAGGGAAAACCTTTTTTTGGCAAATCCCCGAGTTGTTCAAGGCGCCTTTCCGCCTTATAACCATTCAACGCAAATCCTGCAACCCAGATTCCGCCACATATGACAGAAATGCACCCGGTGACGACCCGCCCTGACGGTTTCCCTCCAGTCGACGCGCCTTGTTGCGGATATATCCGCGCGTTATTAGCCAGTTGAACCCGAAGTGGCCGCGCATATCCAATGGCACGTTATCTGCTCTTACCTATTTAGTTGCATTCGATCTAATGCTCACCAGTTACCAAAGGAGTACGCAATGAAAAAGTCATCCATGATATCCGTACTGGTTCTATTTGTGGCAACCATGATGCTGTCCGGTTGCATCGTGCCCTTCTGGGGCGAAGAGGGAGGCGGGCACCGCGGCGGTGGCCATTGGGAAGAACGCCGCTAACCGATGCGGCACGCTGCCCTGGCAGGTTTCTGGCCTAAGGTCTGGGTGCCAGGTAGCACGGGCCGCACTTTCCACCACCCAAAAGCCCGGAGGCCTCGTTTTATAGCTCCGGGCGACTACCATCTGCACCTGGAGTCCATGATGTACAGGAGACTGTTTTTCATCGTCTGCCTCGTCCTGCTCCCCTTGCCCTGCCTGGCAGCGGACGACGGCTATGGCTACCCGATCCCCGGGTCGTACGAGGCCACCATTCTCGGAACCCCGGCGAGCCTCATGCCCCAATTCCCCGCGAAGATGCGGGTCCGGCATCTGGTGCTCGACATGGTCCCGAACCGGCAGAAACCGCCGATTTTCTTCTATGACGAGGGACTGCGCTGCACCTTCGCCTACCAGAAACAGAAGGCGCCTCTGGTTTTCCTGATCGCCGGCGCCGGCGCCAACGACAGTTCGGGCAAGCTCATGACCATGATGAAGGCGCTCTACCAGGCCGGCTTCCACGTCATCACCCTCCCCTCCCCCTCCCATGCCAACTTCATCATCTCCGCATCGCAAAGCGGCGTCCCCGGCGACCTGACCGAGGATTCGGCCGACCTGTACCGGGCGATGGAGGCTGCCTGGAAAATGGTGGCCGGCGACATCGAGGTCTCCAACTTCTACCTGGGCGGCTACAGCCTGGGAGCCACCCAGGCAGCCTTCGTGGCGAAACTCGATGAGGAGCGCCGGGTCTTCAACTTCCGCAAGGTGCTCTTGATCAACCCCGCGGTTAGCCTCTACAGTTCGGTGACCAGGATCGAGGACATGTTGAAACAGATCCCCGGAGGACCCAAGAAAGAAGGGATTTTCTTCAACAAGATGCTGTCCAAGTTCAGCGAGTACTACAACTATGGCAATTTCGTCGCCATCAACGACGACTTCCTCTATTCGATTTACACGGAGAAACTGTTCTCCCACGAGGAGACGGCGGGACTGATCGGACTCACCTTTCGCATCAACCTGGCCGGCATGATCTTCGCCTCCGACGTCGTGACCAACAGCGGCTACGTGGTGCCGAAGAACCGGGTGCTGAAAACCAGCGATTCCCTTTCCGACTATTTCCAGGTCTCCACCCACCTGAGCTTCTTCGACTATTTCAACGAGTACCTGTTCCCCTACTTTCAGAAACAACGGCCGGGACTCACCAAGGAGGCCTTCATCGCATCCCTGAGTCTCAAAAGCATCGAGGGGTACCTGAAGTCGTCGCCCAAGTTCGGTGTGATGGCCAACGAGAACGACTTCATCGTCACCAAGGCGGAACTTGCCTACCTGAGCCAGATCTTCGGCGAGCACACCAAGATCTACCCGCGCGGCGGCCATTTGGGGAACCTCGAGTACAAGGATAACGTGGCCTACATGGTCAAGTTTTTCCAGGACCAGGAGGCGCAGCCATGAGACACCACTCCTGCCGGATAGCAATCGCCCTGATGCTGGCCCTTTCCCTTGCCGGGTGCGCCGCGACGGGCGCGAACGACCGGACCGAAGTGCGCCCCTGGCACTCGATCAACGAGTTCCGCGACCAGCGCTTCGCCGATGTGGCCGATCCCTGGGAAGGGTTCAACCGTCACATGTACCGGTTCAACTATGCCCTGGACAAGTTCCTCCTGGTCCCGGTGCTGACCGGCTACGAGTTCGTCACCCCGACCTTCGTCCAGCACAGGGTGTCGAATTTTTTCAACAACATCGCCGAGGTGCAAAACCTCAGCAACAGCATGTTCCAGCTCAAGGGGGCCGAGTCCGTCAAGACGCTGGGCCGTTTCCTGACCAACTCCACCATCGGCCTGGGCGGCCTGTTCGATCCGGCCACCAAGCTCGGGATGGTGCGGCACTACGAGGATTTCGGCAAGACCCTGGGCTACTGGGGGATGGAATCCGGCCCCTACCTGGTGCTCCCCTTCTATGGCCCCTCGTCGGTGCGCGACACCGGAGGTCTCGTGGTAGACAACGGCATCACCTACGGGATCTACACTGCATTCGACCCTTTCAGCCACACCGGCCACTCTCTGGCAATCGGTGCGGGGATAACCTCCCTGGAATTGGTCGACATGCGGCATCAGCAGAGCTTTCGCTACTATGAAAGCGGCTACCCCTTCGAGTACAACATGGTCCGCTTTATCTTCCACGAGAAACGCGAGATAGAGACGGGCAAGCACCTTCCCGCCGAATGAGGAGGGCTAAAAGGAATACGGTACACCCATGCAGACACTGATCGATCTCTTCCACACCTTTAAGGCGCTGGGTGACAAAACCGCCTTCGTGAACCGCACCGGCGTGCGGCGCCTGACGGTTTCCTACCGGCAGTTCCACGAGTTAACTTTGAAGATGGCGAACCTCCTTGCTGAAAACGGCGTGGGGTCCGGGGACCGGGTGCTGATCTGGGGCCCGAACTCCTCCTGGTGGGCGGTCGCCTACTGGGGCATCATGGTGCGTGGCGCCATCGCGGTCCCGGTCGACTTCATGTCCGACCGGGAACGGGCCGACTCGATACGCGGTTTCACCAAAGCGAAGCTTTGCATGCAGAGCCGCTTCAAGGCGGAGCGCATCACCGAGGGGCGCTCTCTGCTTTTGGAGGACCTGCAGTACCTCCTGGAGGAGCTCCGGCCCCTCGGCGAGATCGCGAGTCCCGCGCCCGAAACGACGCTGCAGCTCATCTACACCTCCGGCACCACCGGCAGCCCCAAAGGGGTGATCCTGACCCACGGGAACCTGGTCGCTAACCTCACCCAGATAAACGCCCAGATACCGATCATCACCAGCCAGTTCAACTTCCTCTCGCTGCTGCCGCTCTCCCACATGTTTGAGCAGATGGGGGGATTTTTCACCCCGCTCTACCGGGGCGCCGCGATCGTGTACCTGGGCACCCTGAAGCCCTCGGCCATCATGGAGGCGCTCTCCGAGGAGGACATCTTCGTCATCATGTCCGTGCCGCGCCTCATGGCGCTCTTGAAATCGACCATCGAGCGCGAGCTGGAAGACAGGCACCTGGGCGGCGCCGCACGGTTTCTGACCCGGGTCGCGGCCCGACTTCCCAAGGCGCTGCGCCGGCTGCTCTTTTACCCGGTGCAGAGAAAATTTGGTGCCAACTTCACCGTCTTCGTCTCCGGCGGTGCTTCCCTGGAGCCCGAACTCTTCAACTTCTGGAGCGCCCTCGGGTTCACGGTGCTGGAAGGGTACGGCCTCACCGAGACCTCGCCGGTACTCTGCGTCAACACCATGGAGCGCCAGGTGGCCGGTTCGGTCGGACCTCCCCTGCCCGGGATCCAGCTGAAGATCGAGGACAAGGAAGTCCTGGTGCGCGGCGACAGTATCTTCCCCGGCTACTACGAAAACGAGCAGGCAACCCGCGACACCTTTACTGCCGACGGCTGGTTTCGGACCGGCGACTTGGGCGAGATCGGACTGGATGGCGGCCTGGTCATCAGGGGAAGGGCAAAGGAGCTGATCGTCACCGGCTCCGGGGTCAACGTGTATCCCGACGAGGTCGAAGCGGTGCTGAACAAGATTTCGGGCGTGAAGGAGTCCTGCGTCATCGGGCTTGACCGGGGCAAAGGGGAAGAGGTGCACGCCGTGCTGCTTCTGGACGGCGGCGGCATAGCCCCCGAGGACATCGTCAGCAAGGCCAACGCCGGTCTGGACGCGCTGCACCGGATCACCGGCTTCTCGCTTTGGAACGAGCCGGAATTCCCCAAGACCACGACCCTCAAGATCAAGAAGTTCGTCGTCAAGGAGGCGGTCAAAAAGGGGCCGGACGGGGGGGATGCCACCGCTTCCGGGGACGCTCTCATCACCCTGCTCGCCAAGGTGACCGGTGCCGGCGCCGCGCAGATCCGCGAAGATTCCCTGCTGGTGGCCGACCTGGGGCTTACCTCCATCGACCGGCTGGAACTGGTCAATGCCCTGGAGCAGCAGTACCGCCTCGACATCGATGACTCCCAGATCGGGCCGGCCACGTGCGTTTCCGAGCTGCGCCAGATCATCACCAAAAGAGAGAAGCTGAAGCCGCACGACCATTTCCGGTTCTGGACCAACTGGGGCTTTTTCGAGGGGGTGCGCCGGGGCTGGGACGCCGTGTTCCACGGCCCGCTGTTTCGCAGTTTCGCCACCCTGGAGGTACGGGGCGGCGCGGAACTCGCCAAGCTGCGGGGGCCGGTATTTTTCGTGGCCAACCATTTGAGCTACCTGGACCAGCCCGCCGTCATGTTCGCGCTCCCGCCGAAGCTTCGCTACAGCTGCGCCACCGCCGCCTGGGAAGAGTTCTTCTTCGGGGACTACCATAGCTACAGCTGGGTCCTGAGGCGCCTGAGTTACCAGTACGCCACGGTGCTGTTCAACCTGTTCCCCCTGTCCCAGAGCCAGGGTTTCAGCGGCTCGTTAAAATACATGGGTAAACTGGCCGATGCTGGCGTCAGCATCCTTATTTTTCCCGAGGGGGAACATTCCAGGGACGGGAAAATGCTTCCCTTCCAGATGGGACTGGGTATCATGGTGCAGGCGCTGGGGATTCCGGTCGTGCCGATCAATATCGGCGGCACCGACCAGGTCCTGCCGCACGGGGCAAGCTTTCCCAAGCGCGGCAGGGTGACGGTGACCTTCGGCAAGCCTCTGCACTTCAGAGATGAAGAGCCGGCCGAGATCGTGGACCGGACGCGCCGGGCGGTGGAGATGCTCTGAAACAAAGCCGGAGTCATGAAACTTGGATTGAGGTGACTTCGTGGCAGCTCCCTCACCCCAGCCCCTCTCCCGGGGAGGGGCTGGGGTGAGGGAGCCTTCAGGGTAAAGGTTGCAATCCCGGCGTTTGCCATAAAATTGTATGGAGAGACACCAAATGTATGATGCCGGGCAGATATCACAAAACTACCGCCGCTATGCGCTGGGGCTCCTTTTGGCGGTGAACCTTTTGAACTACGTCGACCGGCAGGTGCTTTTCGCGGTTTTCCCCCTGATAAAGACCGACCTGCGGCTCTCCGATACAGCGCTGGGGCTGCTCGGAAGCGCCTTCATGCTGAGCTACCTGCTGCTCGCCCCGCTCTTCGGCTGGCTGGGGGACCGCTGGAGCCGGGTCAAGCTCGCCTCCGGCGGCCTGGTGGTCTGGAGTCTCGCCACGGCTCTCGCCGGTTTCGCCCCCGGCTACCGGACCCTGCTCGCTGCCCGGGCCACGGTCGGGGTCGGGGAGGCGAGTTTCGGCACGGTCTCACCCGGCCTCATCGCCGATTTCTTCCCGAAGGAGCGCCGCGGCGAGATCCTTTCCTGGTTCTATGTCGCCATTCCGGTCGGAAGCGCCCTGGGCTATCTCCTGGGCGGGATACTGGGGCAGCGCTACGGCTGGCATACAGCCTTTCTGATGGTCGGCGTGCCGGGCCTGATCCTCGCGGTTCCCATCGCTTTTCTGCGCACCCCTCCCCGCGGCGGAGACGACGCGGCGCCAGTCACGTCGAAGGTAAAGACTTCAGCCGGCTACGCGGCCCTCTTCAAAAACCGCTCCTTCGTCTACAACACCCTCGCCATGGCGGCGATGACCTTCGCCATCGGGGGGCTTGCCCAATGGATCCCCTCCTTTTTGAACCGCAGCCACTCCCTGGGCGTTGCCCGGGGAAACACACTTTTCGGCGCAACCACGGTGCTGGCGGGAATACTCGGGACCCTGGTCGGCGGCTGGCTCGGCGACCGCTGGCAAAAGAAGAACGGCAAAGGGTACCTGCTGCTTTCCGGCTGGGGCTTCCTGATCGGCGCCCCCTTCGCGGCCTGGGCCATCCTCGCCCCGGGACTCACCTCTTGCCTCAGCGCGATTTTCATCGCGGAGTTCTTCCTCTTCCTCAACACCGGGCCGCTCAACACCGTCATCCTCAACGTCACCCCGCCGGCTGTCCGCGCCATGGCATTCGCGGTCAACATCTTCTTCATCCACGCCCTGGGCGACGCCTTTTCACCCTCCATCTTAGGCTGGCTCTCCGACCAGTGCGGACTGCGCAGCGCCCTGCTGATCACCCCTCTTGCCATGGCGCTCGCCGGCCTGCTATGCTTTGTCTGCGGCAGATATGTGGTAAAGGACGTGAATCGGGCAGAGGGGATCTAAAGGGGTTGCCGGCTAAGGAGTTGCCAGGCTTTTTCAGGAGGGACTTTGAAAGGTAAATGGATCGGCATCATGGCGGTCGGCCTGGGCGCCGTTGTTGCCGCCTATCTCGGGCTTTCCCTGCTGCGGCTGCCATCTGTGGAGCGGCTTGCCGACCCCGGCATGAACCTGACCATCCAGGTCAAGGACTGGAAGGGGAACTTGCACCCCTTCATCGTCGGGCCGCAGAACCGCTACTGGACGCCGTCGGACCGCATCCCCCCGGAGCTGAAATGGGCCGTCATCGAGGCTGAGGACGCCAATTTTTACCAGCACGAGGGAGTCGACGTGAAGGCGATCAAAAATGCCCTCAAGTACGACCTGGAAAAGAAAAGCTTTGCCCGCGGTGCCTCGACCATCACCCAGCAGCTCGCGAAAAACCTCTTTTTGTCCCGGGAAAAGACGCTCACCCGCAAACTGAAGGAAATCATCCTTGCCAGACGGATGGAGCACGAACTTACCAAGGGGAGGATCCTGGAACTGTATCTGGGGGTCGTCGAACTGGGGCCGATGGTGTACGGGATCGGCCACGGGGCGGAGTACTATTTCGGCAAGCCGGCCAGCGCCCTCACACCGCGCGAATGCGCCTTCCTGGCGGCCATGCTACCCGGCCCGCAGGTGGCGTACAACCCTTACAAGCATCTGACCCGGGTGCTGAAACGCTCGGACACGATCCTTGGGCTGCTGCGGGACAAGGGGGTACTGAGCCGTGAGGAGTACCGGGTGGCGCTGGCCGAGGTGCCCAATATCAGCGGCATGCAGAAAAAGGTTGATCAGAGCTTCACGGCCAAGGTGCAGAGGTTTTTCCAGCACGCCTTCAGGTTTTTCCAGTGAGAAAACAACCAAAGCGAAAATCCTCAATACAGGGGAGACCGAAGTCTGCACGGAGTGACACATCGGAAAATCGTAACCTGATTAGGGTTTAAAGCCAAAAGACATCGACCTTTGGATTAAGATTTCCTCTGTGTTCCTTATCCGTACCTTCTTCTGGGTGCTCAGTGGTGCGGCATTTGATTTAGTCTGCGGTATCCGCGTGCCTTAGAACCGGTAGCCGATGCCGCCCATAAAGATGTCGGAGTCGCGGTCGTAGGTCGTGATGACCCTATCGAAGGTGGCGCGCAGGTCAAAGTGCTCGCTGAGCTTCAGGCTGCCCGAGATGGAGGCGATCTTCGACACGAAGATGTTGCGTCCCCCCGCGGTGCCGCCGCGGCGCTGATCAAGGGCGTAATAGCCGCCGAAACCTGCACCCAGCGACATGTTGTCATCGAGGAAGCGCTTTGCCAGCCAGAGTTGGGTGGTGAGGCCGTAGCGATCGATCAGATCGCTTTTCCCCTCATGCAGTGCCCCGGCCGTCACCGCGAGGTAGCGCCAGATACCGCGCCGGTATTCGAGCTGACTTGCCATGGATTTCCCGCGACCTGCGATATTAACGACGGTTTCGCCACCCATCAGGGTCAGCTCGTTGTCGATGGTCTTCTCGGGCTGATGGGTCCCTTTCACATCGGGTCCCGGCACTGGCGGGGCATCGAGCTGGAAGCCGATGCCAGCCAGCGCGGTCAGGGTGTCGAAGCTTTTGTCGCCCCGGATCCAGTAGCCCTGCAGCTGATAAAACACCCGAGTATCGGTGTACCAGGTGGCCGCCACGCTGGTCATGCTTCCCCAGCCGTGATAGTCATGCTGAGGGCCGCCGTCGGCAGGGCTAATGGTATCGAAATAATACAGGCCACCCAAGCCCACTCCCAGGGAGAGGTGCTTGTCCAGAAGGTTTGCCCGGGCCCAGAGGCTGGAGGCATAGCCGTCGCGGTGGTGCTCGATGAAGTGTCCCTGGTTCACATAGGCAAGGCTGTAGGCCAGATGGTCGCCGAGCCCTTCCATGTACTGGGTTTGCCAGGCATAGGTTCTCTCGCGAGGCTTGTCGGTCCAGCCGTATCCGCCCAAAAGGCTGATTTCCCCAGCATAGGCCGGCAAGGCCAGAAGCAGACATAGTATGGATAATATCGGAATGCGCACGTCTCTACCTCCTATAGGCCCCAAGTCCAGCCGGATGGGCCGGATAAAGTGTGATACCAGGTTTATTCAATGCTGTGGAAAAAGCTTTAAAGTGAACTACTTGGCCTTACCGTCTGTTTCTTTCTCTCTCATGGCAGCGACGTCGGCTGCCTGGTTGTCCTTTTGTGCGGCCCCTTTTTTGTCCCTCTCGGGGCTCCCGGTTTTGCTGGTGCCCCCTCGAAGGTCTGCCCGGCCTGCTTGGCCAATGTCGATTAGTTAGCCCGGATGAGATCCAACTCGCGCTCCTCCAGATCCTCGGTATTCATTACCTCGTTATAAGCACCTTCAACAGCGCGGATCAGCTCGTCGAGCTTCACCTGGACCGCTTCGGAATCACGGTTCTGGGTGTTTTGGATCAGGAATACCATCAGGAAAGTGACCATCGTGGTGCCGGTGTTGATCACCAGCTGCCAGGTGTCGCTTAAGTGGAATAGCGGGCCGGTCACGGTCCAGATGACCATGACCGCGCCCGCCGCCACGAACGCGTAGGGCCGCCCCGCCGGCCGCGACGTCGCTTTGGCAAAGCGAGTAAACCATGAGGAATTATTATTAGGTTTCATCCGTGCCTCTTCGATACTGACTGGTCGCTGCTGGTCGGCTTGGCGCCTTATTTGATCTTCAGGACGGCGTCGCGCAGGATAGTCTTCACCTCGCCCCACACCTGGTCCGTTCCCGTTTTAAGTTCTTCCCATTCATCATCGCTTGCGGCAGATATCCCCTGCAATTTCTGCGCGGCTTCATCACGCTTTTTCTGCAGTGCTTCTATCGCACAGGTAAATTCTGACTTCGACCCGGCAACGGCGCTTTGCGCCTTATCCTTTAGGAGGTCGATCTGGTTATCCCATTCGACCATCTGTGCGGAAAGCTTTTCGACGTATGCGGTTTTTTTGTCCATGAGCAGCCTCTTTTGTTGAGAGTTTCTTCTTCAGTTTCCTTCAGTCTATCACCGAAAACGCTTCTGACACCTCCCATTCCCGGCGTGCCCCATCCACACCCCGCCCCTCCCCTTGAAGGGGAGGGTGAGGTTTCGTATGTTAAGTGACAGTTGCAGCAATGAAAAGTGGCAGGTTACTCTAACCGCACCATACCAAAGAATGGGAGAGGACGGTCTCAAGGGACTCGCCCGGAGCAACGCATCTGTTACCGGCCTCGTCCCTCTTCTCTACTCTGACCTTGTCCGTGCTCCTGTCCACCGCCTCGCTCCTCGTGACCCCGCTGCTGCTCATGGGCTTGAGGAGCCGGTTGCTGGTGCTGTGCCGCCGGTTGCTGGTGCTGAGGTTGCTGGTGCTGAGGTTGCTGCTTCTGCTCATGGGCCGCCGGGCCTCGCTGCTGCGCGGCACCCTGCCGCTGTGGCGCCGCATGCTGGACCTCCTGGTGCTGGGGACTCTTTGCCTGCGGCTTTACCTGCTTGACTCGCTGAGCTGCGGGCGCCTTCTTGTCGGTCTGCTTGAAATGCTCGCGTACTACCTTGTCACGCGGCTGGTAATGATATTGCTCGCTGCGTATGGCACTTTGCTGCTCCGCCCGGGGATACCGGTTTCCCGCATACTGGCGCTGGTAGACGGGAAGCGGAGCGGGCCTTGGTGCTGCGCCGCGATTCCAGTGGTTCCATCCGCTCCGGCGCTGCTCCCAGGAATGGCCCCAGTGATCACCCCAGCGCGGCGGTGCATCCGAGTGCCAACCGCGGAAATAGGTGGGGGGCTGCCGGTAGTAACTGATGGGGACGCGCAGGACGTACAGCGGCACTGACATCGGGTCCACATATCCCCAGGGACCATTGTACCAGGTACTTGCGTACCAGTTGTCATTCTGGTACACCCAGTACATGCCGTCGTAAAAGAAGTAGTTGCCGGCAAAGCCGGGTGCGTAGTACACCGGGTACCCTGGCACCGGGACCAGGTCCGGGTAGGCCGGCAGGTTGATCCCGATGTTCACGTTGGGCAGCCCGATGCCGATGCTCACACCTGCTACGGCGGCATTGGCCGTGCCCAGCAGCATCCATAGTGCAATGAATCCGAAACGTATGTTCTGCATGTCGTCCTCCCTTATATCTTTTGCGGGGTCGGTCCTGGAACCGCCCGATCCACCCAACGAGGCTCAATAACCTGTTGTCGAAAGTCTAATGGCCGTTTCCGTGTCCCGCGTGGTCCTCTTTGTCATGACCGATCTTTCTGCCGTTGTCGTGATGCTTATCTTTAAAATGCTTGCGGTGCCTGGGCTCCCGGTCCCTTTCCATGTACACCCGGCGGTCGTGCTGGACATAGTAGGGACGCCCCGCGTCGACCTGGACAACGACACCTGGAGGCGCCGGCAGGAAGCCGCTGATGTTGACATCCACATTGGCTGCCTCGGCAGAATTAAAGCTCAGGGTGAGTGTAGCTAGTGTCATCACCAGCATGGCGAAAATGGATTTGGTGCTCATTGTGGCTCCTTTTTACAGTTGAGTGCTTTTTGAATACTTTCCGCTTTTCTGTTAAAACACGGCAGATCCGGTTGCCATTTCTTTTCGATGTTTCAACTAACGTGCCAAGGTGAGTAAGCCGGAAGTGTAAGATAAGATGCTGATTCCATGTGGCTTGATGGAGAGTGACCCTTGGGTAAGGTGGGTAAACCTCCAGAGGCGGCCGTCGCATGTAACGAAGCCGTCACATATGATGGGCGGGAAGCCGGAACGCTGCTGGACGCTGATGGCGTGAACCATCTAATACCCCGTAATTAAAGGCAGAATAAACAGTGTAACCATTGCGGGGTTATTGGCAGGCCAATTGCTTTCTAAGAGTAGACGGTTCCTTGCCCCCTCCAGGTTTATCTTGCCGTGTCGGGAGGTCTAAAGGCCGCAAAAGGAGTCTAGGTATGATGAACCAAAATTTTGGATGGATGGGCGGGCAGTTGTCGATTTGGGCGGTGCTCGCCGTTTTGGTGGTCGTCGTCGTCCTGTTTAACAAGCTGTTCAGGAATAAATGAGGGATGTGATTCATGGCCGAGAAAAATGAGGAGAAGCCCCGGGCTGGAAAGCGGTCGGGGTCACGGGCGCTTCGCTGGTGTGCCGCCATAGCGGCCGCCCTCGCCCTTGCGCTCTACGGTGCAGCTTTTTTCCTTGATGAACCGCTGCGCGGCATGATGGAAAAGAGAATGAATCGTCATCTGAAAGGATATTCCGTGAAACTGCCGGGGTTGCATCTGAACCCGTTCAGCCTCTCCCTTACCCTGAAGGGGCTGACCGTGCTGCAGCTGGCGCATCCGGACCCTGCCGTGGTGCGATTCCCCGTGCTGAAGGCGAGCGTCCTTTGGAGCGAGGTCCTCTCTGGGAAGCTCGTCGCCGTCTTCACGCTGGACCGGCCCAGCGTCAATATCAACCTGCAGCAGCTGCACAGTGAAGCTACGAGCAATGTGAAGCTCAAGGAGCAGGGGTGGCAGCAGGCGGTGGAGGAGATCTATCCTCTCAAGATTAACATCCTGAAAGTGAGCGACGCCAGCGTCACCTATGTAAACCGGGACCCGGCAAAGCCGCTCGTCCTCAGCCACCTGAACCTCCAGGCCTCCAATATCCGCAACCTCCACCTGCCGGACCAGGTGTACCCCTCCTCCTTTCATATGGATACCGCAATCTTTGGCACCGGGCGCGGCGTAATCGACGGGGCGGCGAATTTTTTGGGCGAGCCGTATCCCGGTCTCAAGGGGCGTGTGAAGCTGGCAAACGTGCCGCTGGATCACCTCCAACCTCTGCTAACCGGCCCGAACCTCTCCTTTCACGGCGGCGTGCTCGGGGTTTCCGGGGAGGCTGAGTACGCGCCGAAGCTGAAAACCGCCCACCTGGAAAGGCTCGACATCCAGGGGATGAATCTGGACTACATCCATTCCAAGCGTACCGCAGCGCTCGAGAGGGAACGTGCGGCGGCCGTGGAACAAGCCGCCAGGAAACTCAGCAAGCAGCCCGGCCTTTCGCTGCGCGCCGATCGGATTAGCCTTACCCGGTGTACCATCGGCTATGTCGACGACGCGGCGGTCAAGCCGTATCGCGTGTTTCTCTCCGATGCTGATTTTGTGCTGAGCAACTATTCTCCCTGGTTTTCCCAAGGGCCTGCGCAGGCGAGCCTCAGGGGGAAATTCATGAACAGCGGCAACACGACGGCTTCGGCCACCTTTCGCCCCGCCAAGGTGGGGCGCGATTTCGACCTGCACGTTGAAATCGAGGAGACCCGGATGAGAGCGCTCAACCCCCTGTTGCGCAGTTACGGGAATTTCGATGTTTCCGCAGGAGTCTTTTCCCTGGCCGGCGAGCTGCACGTAAAAAACGACAACCTGTCCGGCTACCTGAAGCCCTTTTTCAAGGACATCCAGGTCTATGACAGGCGCAAGGACCAGGGGCGCAGCATTTCCCACAAAATGTACGAGTTGCTGGTCGGCGGGGTCGCCAAGGTTCTGAAAAACCGGCCCAGCCAGGAGGTCGCCACCAGGGTTGCCATCAAGGGCTCGCTGAAGAATCCGCAAACCAGCAGCTGGCAGATCGTTGCCGGGCTCCTCAAGAACGCCTTTTTCAAGGCGCTGCTACCAGGATTCGAGAACGTGTCCGGTCACGCAAAACCCTGACCAACGCGGCGCTCTGTCCCCCCTATGAAATAGGGGGAAGCTGAACGCAGTGACGCAGGGGAGTGTTTTCCGCCGGCAGGGAGACCCCCTTGTCTCGCTGCACGAGCCTTCCCCCCTACCGAGCAAGCGAACCTTGGCAACCCATCTGTGGGTAGGCAAGGAAAAAGCCCCGAGCACAGGTTCTGGGGTTAGCGCTTATCATGCCGATGCCGGTAGCATAGCACAGGCAATTGCCCACATGAATCCGGTAAGTTCGCGGGCCGTTGCAGTCACCACCCTGTTGCGCTGTTTCCCCCGGGCCAGGAGCCTTCTGAACCTGGCACAGAGTCGCACCTGGGCCTTCCACGCCTTTAGCAGCGACTCCATGTCCCCGCCGATTTTGCCGTAAAACCGCACATCTTCGTTGCGGCCCTCATCAGCGAGAGCAATGGAAATGGAATTTTTGTGTACATCGAGACCGACACATGTGATACAGTTTTCCAGGACCTACCTCCTTGGTTGTGGCTCTGTGTTGTTGGATTCGTGTTCGCCAACATAACCCACGTTTGCAAGGGGTAGGTCTTTTTTTTGATTTTTAACTGACAGCCATTATGTCTAACCAAGGCAACTTACACAAAATACTTTACACGCTCCCTTGGCCGCAGGTGACGAGTCGTTGGTCACGGGTGACGACTCGTTGGCCGCAGCCGATTACTCGTTGGCCGCAGGCGATGAATTGTTTGATCCTGCCGATCGTCAAGGCGGTGCCCCGAGGCCACGCCACAGCGGTCTCGGTGGAGACCTCAACGCACAGCGCTCCCACACCAAAAGGCGTGGGAGCTCGTGACCTTGCACCCCGAGGGGGACAAAAGAAGCTGGTACGGCTGCTAGTTGAAGAAATACCTGAGGCCTACCGTGCCGGAAAAGCTGGAAGGGTCGAAATTGCCCATGTGGTTGCCTGAGCCGTCGGTTATCCTGGTATCGGGAGCGGCGACCAGCTTGGCCTCTGCAGTCAGGGCGAAATGCTTGGCTATGAAATAATCGGCACCGGCGCTCAGATGCGCCCCGACAGTCGTGTCCACGTTGCGTGTCGATCCGTCGTTGGGATCATAATCGCTGACCAGGATGTCCATGCCGACCCCGAGGAAGGGGACCAACTGGCGGTTGGAGAGCGCGAACCGGTACTGGCCACCCAGGGAGACGTCGGTGACGCCGAAATCGCCGGTCTGGGAGCCAAAAGCGGTGCGCGACACTTCGAATTCCGCCGCGAAGTGGTCGTCGATGCCGTAGATGAGGCTCACGCCGCCGACCAGGCCGGGGTCGGTCCTGTTGTGGTTAAAATCGGACTCGTTGTCGGCGGGGATCAGGAAACCTATTTTGCCGGTAACGCCGAGTCTTCCATTGATGCTGTCAGCCAGGGCCGTACCTGCAGTGAGTGCCATTGCCGAAGCCAGGCAGGTCATAACGATGAGCTTTTTCATGTTTAAATCCTCTTATTCTTCCGTTGTTGAGCCTGAAAAAACTGTTAAAGGCCGAGGGTTGTCAGGGTTCTTCCCGCATTGATGCAATACGGGAAGAACCAGCGAATGCTTCAAAAAGGGTGACCCCTCTTTTCAGTTTGGTTTCGTGATGGCGTTGGCATCCAGGATAACCGCTGTCTGAGCCAGGGCCCTGCCGGTCATCGAGGCGCCGGTCCTAAGCGTAATCGAGGTTTGCGACAATATGATCCCCTCGAAATGCGCGGTGGTCCCGATGTCCACGCCGCCGGCGACCTGCCAGAAGATGTTTTTAGCACTGGCTCCTCCGCTCAGAAAGACGTGCTTCGCGGAACTCACGGCGAGAGTCCCCGGCACCTGGAGCATCCAGACATCGTTAGGGCCACCCGTGAGCGTGACGTCGGACGAGATAGTCACCCCGGTAGTCCATTTGTAGAGACCGGGGAGCATGGTCTGTCCGCCGATCTCGCCGGCGCCCAGGTTCAGGACATCGGGTGTCGGCCGACCCGCGGCGTCGGTGTAGGCAAGGCCCATATCGGTAGTTGCCGTGGTCAGATTGGAACTGGTGGGGGCCGTCATGTCGGCGGCGAATAGGGCCCCGGTCACCTGGGTCGACAACGCGGAGCTGGTCCCCACCATGGTCAAGGAGAAGCCGGTCAGAAAGGTTGCCGCCGCCGGGCTCAGGCCGACGTCCCCGACGATTTGGGAAGTCGGGACTGTCGAGACACCCGATTTTGCCAGGATCACATAGTTCCCGGCCGTGCCAAGCAGCACTGGTGCCGGGCCTTTTGCCGCAATCAGAGTGACCGTCACCGTGTAGGTTGCCGTGCTGCCGTCGGCAGCGCTCACTGAGTAGGCCACCGGGTTACTGAAGTCATTCGCCGTTACTCCGCTTCCTTGCAGCTGGTTCGCCACCTTTACGCCGGTACCGGTCGTTGAGAAGGTCGCAGTCAATGCGCTGAGGCTCGTCCCGCTGGGCACCGCCACGGCTATGGTCTTGGCCGCTTCGGCTATGACCCCGGCGACCCCGGCAAGCGCATATGAAGAAATGGTCTTGTCGGAGTTTGCCGCCAGGTTCACGGTCACCGCATAGCTCTTCGTGGTGCCGTCGGCAGCTGTCACGCTGTAGCTTACCGGAGAGGTGAAGTTGTTCGGGGTGGTCCCGCTCGTCTGGAGTGCACCACCTATTTTGGTGCTGGTGCCAGTGCTGTTGAAGGTCGCGACCAGCGCGGTCAGGACCGTCCCGCTGGGCATGGTCACGGTGATGGTCTGTGCCGCTTCGTTTATGGTCCCCGTCACTCCGGCGAGTGCGTAGGAGGTGATGGCCTTGGCTGAGGCCAGGGAGACGTTGACGGTCACCGCGTAGGTCGTCTGCGAGCTGTCGGCGGCACTTACCGTGTAGGCCACCGGACTGGTGAAGTCGTTCGGCGTGGTTCCGCTCACCTGGAGTGCGGTTCCGATCTTCACGTTGGCACCCGTGGTGGTAAAGGTGGCAACCAGGGCCGTATCGCCGGTGCCGCTTGGCAGTGTCACCGCTATCGTCCTGGCGGTCTCGTTTATGGTTCCGGCCACCCCGGCAAGAGAGAATGAGGTGAGGGCCTGGCCGGAGACGGGAGCCACGGCTACGGTGACCTGGTAGGTCGAGCTGGTTCCGTCGGACGCGGTAACCGTGTACGCCACCGGGTTGGTGAAGTCGTTCGGCGTGACCCCGCTCGCCTGAGGCACCGTTCCGACCCTCGTGCTGGCCCCCGTTGTTACGAAGGTCGCGACCAATGCCGTCACGCTGGTGCCGTTTGGCCTGGTCACCGAAATCGTTTTGGCCGTTTCATCTACCGTGCCCGTCGAGCCGGCCAGTGAAAATGCGGTAACGCTCTTTCCCGAGTTCCGACTCGCCCCGTTATTATCACCGCACCCGGCCACAAAAGTGACGAGAAGTAATGCCAGGAACCACGTTTTTGAATACCATTTACTTT
>Ga0316217_10000883_pt1 | contig 40964 bp, 23 predicted proteins | sample 1anoAmetaG_FD_203633 | JGI IMG/M metagenome (GOLD analysis project Ga0316217, IMG submission 203633) | Freshwater microbial communities from Trout Bog Lake, Wisconsin, USA - 1anoA | ecosystem: Environmental > Aquatic > Freshwater > Lake > Hypolimnion/Profundal zone | place: USA: Wisconsin...
GGCCGCGGGGTGGCGGGCGGGGCGGGCGCCGGGTCGGAAGGGGCGGCAAGTGCCGGGGCGTGGCAGCAGGCAGCGACAATCAGGCCGGGGACCATATGCTTTGGCATCATGAGCACTGCTCCGTCAAGCGTATAACCATAAAAATCGAATAATACTGGTTTTCACGGTTGACTATCGAGGTTTTTATTGTAATCTATAAAATCAAGTTAATCCACTTACACAGGAAGAATGAACATGAGTGACGCTGCCGTCCTGGCTGTTGATTCAACCAAGAAAGGGTACAACCGCTTCCTGCTGCTGGTGGCCGGGCTTGGCGGGCTGCTTTACGGTGTGGATGTCGGCATCATCTCGGGCGCGTTGCCGTATTTGAAAGACACGTCCGGACTCAATCCCGGTCAGCTCTCGTTCATTGTCGCCGCCGTGCTGCTGGGCAGTGTCATTTCCACGCTATTTGCCGGCGCGCTGTCCGACCTGCTGGGCCGCAAGCCGATGATGGCAATCAGCGGCGTGCTGTTTGTGCTGAGCATTCCGATCATCGCTCTGGCGCACGGCTTTGTGCCGCTGGTGCTCGGGCGGTTGTTGCAGGGGGTAAGCGCCGGGTTGATCGGCGTGGTCATTCCGTTGTACCTGGCCGAATGCCTGAGCGCTGCCAATCGCGGCAAGGGCGCGGGCGTGTTTCAATGGCTGTTGACGCTGGGCATTGTGGCGGCAGCGCTGATCGCCATATTCTTCAGCCTCTGGCTTGATGGCGTGGAGAAGACGCATCCGCAGGATTTGTTCCTGTCCAAGGATCTGGCGTGGCGCAGCATCTTCTGGGTGTCGCTGCCGCCGGGTCTGCTGTTTGTCATCGGGAGTTTCCTGGTGACCGAATCGCCGCGCTGGCTGTTCCGGCGGGGCCGGGTGGAGGCGGCGCGCACGGCGCTGCTGCGGTCACGCAGCGCGGCGCAGGCCGATGTGGAAATCAAGGAAATGCAGGAGACGGCGGCGGCGGAAAAATCCCCGACCAACAGTGCCGGCCAGGCGGTCAAGGAATCGCTGCTGCGGCGCAAATATATCATCCCGTTTGTCCTGGCGTGCGTGATCCTGGCGTGCAACCAGGCGACGGGCGTCAACTCGATCATCGGCTACAACGCCACGATTCTGATCCAGGCGGGTTTGTCCGATGTGCAGGCCCACTGGGGTTATGTGATCCTGACGGCGGTCAACTTCCTGGTGACCATGGGCGGGGTGGTGCTGGTGGACCGCAAGGGGCGCAAGTTCCTGCTGTCCCTGGGCAGCGCGGGGATCATTGCGTCCCTGATTTGTGTGGCGTTGATCTTCCAAACGACGGAAAAACAGCGCGTGGACTGCAAGGCGGCGGTGCAGCCGCTGGTGCAGGAGGTGCAGAAGGAAAAAGTCCTGGCGGATGGCGCCAAGGTGCCGGTGAAGGACCACGTGATGGAGATCAAGTTTGACCAGGCCAAGGCGGCCGAACTGCTTTCGGGCAGCGGCGCGGCGGGCCAGGCGATTGCCGGCGCGCCCACGACGCTGACGATCATCTATTCCTGCGGCGATTTTACGTCGGCCACGAATGTGGTGCGCTCGGATGATCCGCTGGCCAAGATCACCATCAGCCGCAACGACAGCCTGCCGACCAGCGCGGTCGAGGCGTTCTTCTCCAATCCGTTTGCCAGCCTCGACAAATCCCGGGAAGCCCCGCTGGTGATTCAAAATGCGCTCGTTACGCCGGTGCCCACCGTGCAGAACGGCTGGCTGACGGCCGTGTGCATCTTTGCGTTCATGGCGTTCTTCGCGATCGGCCCGGGCGTGTGCGTGTGGCTGGCGCTCTCGGAACTGATGCCCACGCGCATCCGCTCCAACGGCATGAGCGTGGCCCTGCTGATCAACCAGGCGGTATCGACGACGATTGCCGCGATATTCCTGCCGACCGTCGGCAAGTACGGCTACGGCACCATGTTCTTCGCCTTCGCCGGCTTTACGGTCATCTACTTCATCACCGCCGCGTTCTTCCTGCCGGAAACCAAGGGCAAGACGCTTGAAGAAATCGAAGAGCACTTTGAGGGCAAGACGCACTGAACGGCATGTGGTAGAAGGCCCCGGCGAAGCAGCGCCAGCGCTGGGCGTCCGGCCTTTAGGCGGCGCTGGTGCTCAAGGCTGGACTCGCACTGTTGAAACCCTCCCAGTGACGAGCGGATGCAGGAAGAGCGTATGTTTGGAGTCCCGCCTTTAGGCGGCGTTGGGACCGACGAGTTGCGTAATCCAAACCACCTGCGGTTGGTAAATGCGAACGCACGGGAGGATTCCACCAGAGCCGGCGGGACTGCGAACCAGGGAATCGCAAGCCGTCGCAGCGCCTCGGGCACCGCTGGAGCGGTTTAACTCGCGAGAGATTTTAATATGAGTATTAATTTGTGTGGTTCCCTGGTGCCCGCCGTGCTGACTTTATTGGTGTTGGCGGCGGGATGCTTGGTGACGCGGGCGCAGCCCTCCTTGCTGCCCCAGCCTGCCAAGGTGGAATGGGGGCCGGGAGTTGGCTCTCTGGATGCCGCCACCCAGGTTATTTATGCCGATCCGGCCGCCCAGCCCGAGGCCCAGACGCTGGCCGCCGCCCTGCGCCCCGCCACCGGGTTTCCGCTTCCGGTTGTGCCCATGCCGGCATTGGACGGCAAGCTCGGCAATGCGCTCGTGCTGACGCTCGATAGCACACTCGCTGGCACGCTGGGCAAGGAAGGCTACCGGCTGGAAGTATACCCCACGCCCATTGTCCGCATCACCGCCGCCGCGCCGGCAGGACTTTTTTACGGCGGCCAGACGCTGCGCCAGCTTCTGCCGCCGGCCATCTTTGCCCCCACCGTCCAGGCCGGCGCCAAGTGGGAAATTCCCGCCTGTAACATCGCAGATCAACCCCGCTTCGCCTGGCGGGGTTGCATGCTCGATTACGCACGCCATTTTACCGACGTGCCGACCACCAAGGCTCTGCTTGCGGCGCTGGCGATGCACAAGCTCAACGTGTTCCACATGCACCTCGCCGATGATGAAGGGTGGCGCATCGAGATTAAGAAATATCCCAAGCTTACGGAAATCGGCGCTTGGCGCGGCAGCCAGTGTGCCCTGCCCGATTATGGCCAGGACTCCGGCACGTTCCATGATCCGCAGCAGCGTTACGGGGGCTTTTTTACCCAGGACCAGATCCGCGAGATTGTTGCCTATGCCGCCACGCTCCATATCAATGTGATGCCGGAGATCGATCTGCCCGGCCACTCGCGGGCGCTGGGCGTGGCGTATCCGGAAACCCTTCCCAGCGTGTTGCCGAAAGATCCGAAGACCGGGCAGCCCATTAGCGCTAATGCCATTTCCCCGGCCAAGGAGTCCAACTACCAGGTCGTCGATGACATCGTTGGCGAGTTGGCGAACCTGTTCCCGTTTGACTATATGCACATCGGCGGCGATGAAGTGGACCACAACCAGTGGAGCGCCTGCCCGCAAATCAAGGCCCTGGTGGCGCGGGAGAAACTTGGCGGACTGGGCGGCGCCCAAGTCTACTTTACCAAGCGGCTGGAAGGCATTCTGGCCAAATACAAGAAGAACATGATCGGCTGGAACGAAATCACCAACGACCGCCTGGCCCGCACCACCGGCATCATGAGCTGGACCGGCACGGGGCCGGGGTATCATGCCGCCCGCATGGGTTTCCCGGTGGTGATGGCACCCGGCCCGCACGCCTATTTTGACATGTCCTATCCCGAGGCCAACGATGAGCCGCCGGCGCACTGGTGGGCCGGCGCGATTGGACCGGAGCGCTGCTACGCGTTCGATCCGCTGGGCGAGCCGGGTCTTAATGCGGCGCAGGCGGCCAAAATCATGGGCGTGCAGGCGTGCCTGTGGACGGAATTTGTGCATCCCTGGAAGACCAAGGCGGGTTGGGCCGATTTTACCACCATGGGGGAAGTGATCGAATTCAAACTGTTTCCGCGGCTCTGTGCCCTGGCGGAAATGGGCTGGACCCCGCAGGCCCAACGTTCGTATGCGGACTTTGCCGATCGGCTCGGGCCGGTGCATTTGCAGCGCCTTGCGGCCGCGGGCATCACGATTCGCATACCACCGCCAGGGGCGGTGGTGCGCAAGGGTGCCATCTGCATTGTGCCGCCCTATACCGGGGCCGACGTGCGCTACACGCTGGACGGTTCAGATCCGCTGCATTCTGCCACCGCCCAACGGGCCGGGGGCACGCCCATCCAGGCGGCGGCGGGGCAGTTCCGGGCCCGCACGTTTCTGGGTGGCAGCGTCAGTCCGTTGCACTCAGGCGCTGCCATCGAACCGGCGGCGCGGTGGACCAGGGAGATGGTCCCCAGCACCATGGCCTCGCACGACTTGGATATAACCGGCCAGTTGGATGCCCCGGGCATCTGGCGGTTGCGTTTCCACAAAACCGGCGGCAAGCATGAACTGGCGATCCAGCGCGTGGAATTGCTGGTCGCGGGCCAGAGCGTGGCACAGGACGTGCACGATGGGGGCACACACGGCAGCTATCGCCTCGACGTGCCAGGCCCGATTCCCGCCGGCGCCAAAGTTACCGCGCGGGTGACGTGGCAGGCCCTATGCGGCACGGAGAAACCCGATACCGCCGGCGACCTGTTATTGGATCCGGCGCTGGGCTTGGAGCCCCGCGCCACCGTCAGCACCCGCATCGACCACTACGGCCCGGATTACGCCCCGGACAAACTGGTCGATTACGACCGGAGCACTTTCTTCTGGTCCAGCCGCGGCCTGCACCCAGGCGAGACGTTGACCATCACCTTCGCCACGGTGCAGGAGCTTTCCTACATCGCGTGCCCGACAGGGAAGCCCAACGACCCGGCCAAGGATCTTCTGCCCGCCGGGACGCTGGAAGCCTCGGTGGACGGCGCCATATTCCACAAGATTGCGGATTTCCGCAACGGTACCGCGTGTGCTACGTTAGCCAAGGAAAAGATCAAAGCCGTGCGCATTACGGTTACCGCCGATACCGGCCGCGATTGGGTAATTTTCCAGGACTTGATCCTTAAATGAGGGATAGGCTTGCGAGAGCCACACGCACAAACGCCGCCATTGCAGGACCGCCAATTTCGGGTGCCATGCTTCTGCTGCGCAGATCGCAGCAGAAGCATGTCGTTGACGCCAGCGAATGCAGGAATCTCCACACCACATGCTTCTGTCAGGGCCCCTGCCCCAACAGAAGCATGGCACTCGGGAGCGGCAATCGTTTGGAGTTCACGCTTTAGCGTGCGTGGCTGCGAACGCGTCATAAGCCGCACGCTAAAGCGTGAACTCCGAACCTTGCGCGTGGTCGCTTTGCTGGTTGGGGCGTTGATTTTCCTGAGCGCATGCGTTCTGCGTGGTGCGGTCGCGGAGACGGTACTGCCATACGTCGGCCTACGCACTACCAATGGGTATCAGCCATTGCCTGCCGATAGTGCGGCAGCGCGGCCTGCACCAATCCATGTGGGTTCCATTTCCGATGAGCAGTACGCCCAGTGGCACGTGCCGCCGTTTTACAAAAAGACGTTGACCATCCGTAACCTGCCGGTGATCGGCTCGGAGAAGGTGTCGGACTACGCCTTTCTGGAATGTGCGTATCTGCTCGACCATATGTTGCAGGACAGCCCGCCCTGGGTAACCGCGGCGCTGGTGCAGGGGCACGTGAAGGTCGGCATTATTTCCGTGGTCGAATACACCATGGATATGCCGGAGAACCAGACCCCGGATAACCGGGTGCCGGCGCACGCGGCCTTTCAGGACCGGCGTTCGCGCGGGCTGGGCGCCAGGGATTTGCCAACCTGTGCCGAAGAAAATCTGTTGAACCTGCGTGGCGATCCGTATACCGCCGAGAACATCACGCTCCATGAATTCTCCCACACCATTGCCAGCAACCTGGATCGTACACGGCCGGGCTGGTTTGCGCGGTTACGGCACAGGTATGAACAGGCCATGAAACAAGGGCTCTTTGCCCACACCTATTCCGCCACCAATGAACAGGAATACTGGGCGGAAGGTGCCCAGATGTGGTTCAACTGTGCCGTGGTGCGCAAGGATTCCAGCGTCCATAACGGCATCTGGCACCGGGCGCAGCTCAAGGCCTATGATCCGGGCCTGGCGGCCCTGCTGACTGAAGTGTTTGGCGACGGCGCGTGGCGCTACGTTAAAACGACCAATCAGCCGGTCGTGGTCGAGGGCGTCACTTATACCCGCAGTCCTGAGGATCTGGCGCATCTAGCCGGGTTACAACCCGAGCGCCAAGAGTTTCCGGTGTTCAGCTTCGAAAAGTCCCCGCGCATTGCCGCGGAGTTGCAGCGGCGCAACCTGAAGCACATGGAACTACAGGATGCCGCGGCAGGCATCGAGCGTCGCCCGGCAGACGCCAAGGATAATGGCCCTGGATCGTAAGGAGCATCGTTTATGGTCGAATACCTGACGTTTAAGTTGCGGTGGCGGCACCTGCTGTCGTGGGGGAGCGCAGTGTTGCTGCTGACCGCCATGGGCCGGGCCGCCGAGCGCCCGTTGCCGGTGGTGCCGGCCGTGCAGCAATGGCAGACCCAGGAGGGCACGCTGGCGCTGGACCAGACACCGGTAATCCTGGTGGACAACAAGGACCAAGCGGTGCTGACGCCCACCGCCAAACTGCTGCAAGAGGATCTGGCCGCCATGGGGATCGCCCGGGCGACGGAGGCAGATGCCGCGGCACCGGCGGCCGGGGCCATCTCCCTGCACCTGGGCGCTGTGGAAGGCGGCCCGGCGCGGATGGCCGGCGAGACCTATCGCATGGTCATCGGCAAGGACGTGCAGATTACCGCCGCCAGCCTCGCCGGCGTGTTTTACGGCACGCGCACGCTGCTGCAATTGCTCCAGGCGAACCGGTCCCGGGCGCTGCCGTGCGGCACGATTACCGATTATCCGGAATACACAAACCGCATGTTGATGATCGACGTGGCGCGTAAGCCCTTCCCGCTGTGGGTGCTCAAGGACTATCTGCGCCTGATGGCGTGGTACAAGATGAACGAGTTACACCTGCACCTGAGCGACGATGCCCATGGGTACTCGGCGTTCCGGGTGCAGTCGAAGAAGTTCCCGGGCCTGGCGGCGAAGGATCTTTCCTACTCGTGGGCAGACCTGCGCGACCTGCAGGATTTTGCCAAGGCCCGCGGCATTACCATTACGCCGGAAATTGATATGCCGGGCCATGCCCACAGCCTGATCAGCTATTGGCCGGCGCTGGCTCATCCCAAGCTGGGGAATACCGCCCTGGATATCACCAACCCCAAGACCGCCGAGACCATGAAGGAACTGCTGGGTGAAATGATCCCGCTGTTTGATGCCCCCGATTTTCACATCGGCACCGACGAATATTGGATGGGGAGTCTGAGCAAGGAGGAAAAGGAAAAGACCGGCGAAGCCTTTCGCCAGTTCATCAACACCATGAACGCGTTTGTCCGCTCCAAGGGCAAGAATTGCCGCATCTGGTCCGGCTTTGAATCCATGCCGGGCACCACGCTGCCCGATCCCTCGGTGGTGATTGACATGTGGGTGACGCATGATGCCAAGACGCTTATCGAACGCGGGCACAAGGTTATCAGTTCCTCGGATGGTTACACCTACCTGGTGCCCTGCGCCCCGTATTATGGCGTGAGCAACAGCTATATCTACCAGAGTTGGGAGCCTTTCAAGATCAGCGGGGACGCGAGCAAAAATCCCGCCAAGGATGATGTGCACCTGCTGGGCGGCAAGCTGCATATCTGGAACGACCCGGGCCCCAGCGGCTACACGCTGACCGAAATTGCTGCGCTGGCCGTTCCGAGCTTGCAGGCGTTTGGCGAGAAACTCTGGGGGCACAAAGGCTCGGACAGCTATGCGGAATTCCAGAAGCGCGCCGCGGGCACCGGTCCGGTGCCGGGTGTAACGATGCTGGCCCGTACCGGCCCGGTCGGCGGAGCTGCGGGCTTGGTGTTCCATCTCGACGGTGAACAGATGCTGGCCGATGCCAAAGCCTCGGTGCCTCTGCCTTGGGCTAACAATCCCGAGCCGATCCTCGGCGAATACGCCCAGCCCACGCCCACCCCCAACCGGGCGGACTTGGAATACCCCTGGACCCTTTCCATGCAGATCAAACGCACCGCCGATCTGGCCACGCGCGGCGTGATCCTCTCTTCCGACCTGGTGGAAATCTGCGCCAACTACACCAAGGAATCCCAGGTCAAAGAGAAAGGTCCCGATGGCAAGGAACTCAAGAAAACCATTCGCCAAACCGGGATCGGCACCCTGCGGGCGGCAGGCTGTCCACTCAAGGATCCGCACGATTCGGTCTATATGCACTACGACACCGATCGTGTGGTGGCTGATACGCCCGCCCTCAACCAGTGGGTGAATTTGACTATCGTCGGCCTGGCCAAACAGACGCAGTATTACGTCGATGGACAACTTGTCAGCACGGCCAATCGGCAACTGGTCTGCCCGCTCAAGCGCCTGGGCAGCGCCACCGGCAATTCGTTTGTCGGTGTGGTCAAGGATCTCAAGGTGTGGAATTACGCCCGGACCGCCAAGGAAATCGGGCGGGCGGCAGGCCTGGATATCCCGGACAACCTGGCGGCCGGCAAGCCGGTGCAGGCTTCTGTGTCCGATACCGCCCACGGCTTTACGCCCGACAAGATTACCGACGAAGATACCAGCACCCGCTGGTCGTCGGGGCCCATTACCGCGCCCCAGTGGGTGACCATCGACCTGGGCCAGAGCGTCGAGTTCAACACCGTGCACATTGCGTGGGAAACCGCCCGCCCCACCAAGCTGCGCCTGGAAGTGACCGATGATCCGGCCGCCAATAACTGGAAGGAAGTTTATGCCGGTCCTGTTTCCGGCGAGCAGACGAAGGCTGCCTTTCCCAACACGCGTGCGCGTCACCTCCGCGTCCGCATGAGCGATGCGGCCAACGGGTGGGGCTATTCGATCTGGGAACTTGAAATAACGTGCGCCAAGAAAGGACCGGGGCAGTGAGCCAAGGCCGATTCCTATTCCGTACGCTCGGGGCGCTGCTATGGGCACTGGCTGGTGCATTGGTGCCATCCGTGCATGCAGCCGGCGTGCGCGAAGAATCGCACACCGACGCCATGCACCGCGCATACTTCCTCTACCTGCCGGAGAGGATTGAGCCGCAGCGCACCTACTGGCTCTTTGTGGGGGTGCACGGCGCCCACGGCAACGGTAAAGGCGCCTGCGGCATGACGGAATTTGTCGCAGTGGGCAACTGCATAGTGGCAGGGCCCAGCTTCCCGGAAACCTACCAGGGGCTCGGCGCCGATAGTGATAAACAGTTGATCGATCTGGCCGCTGCCCTGGGGAAGACCTACAAACTCCACGAACGTCTTTTTGTGGCCGGGTTTTCCGGCGGGGCGCAGTTTGCCCATCGCTTTGCCCTGGCGCATCCGGATGCGGTGATTGGCTGTGCGGCGCATTCCGCAGGTTCCTGGGCCACCGGCGACATACCCGGCGACGTGCAAGGCGCCCCAAAAGCTGCGGCCGCTTTGCCCGTGGTGATCAGTTGCGGCCTCAACGACTTGGGCATCGCCATGCCGGAGTTTCCGATCAAACGCCTGGACTTTGCCCGCAAGTTTGAGGCGACCGTGCTGCAGAAGGATGGCTTTCTATACCGGTCGGCATACATCCCCAATACCGGCCATACATTGACGCGCACGGCGCTGCTTTTAACTCGGGATTGCTACGATCTGGCGACCACCGGGCTGGCGCCGGACGAACGCCAACGGCTGGAAACGCTGTTGGTGCCGATCACCAACATGGTACGCATGGGGCGCGGTGCCAATGCCGGCAAGGCGCTGGACGCTCTGCCTGATACCTGGGCCAAGGCTCGTGCCCTGGTGCACACGGTCCGCCGGGAGACGGATGGCCTGGTGCCCGGCTGGACCGGCGGCACCGCCTTCAAGGATGAACTGGCCAAGCGGGCCGACGAATACCTGGTTGAGCGTGTGACCGAATTGCGTGCCGCCTTGGCCCCAAGCGGAGCCATCAAAAAATAGCGGTGTCCCTATAGCCGTCGCCGCAGCGGCGACGTTCGCGTCCGCGATCCGCGTTGCTGACGTGAATGAAGTGCCTTACAGTGCCAACTGAAACGAACGAAAATAGGAGTGCTATACAATGAAACGATCGAACCTTCTCCCCGCTATCCTGGCCGGCGTCGCCTTGGCGGTGCTCGGTGGCTGTGGCCTCACGCACGCCTCCGAGGCGCATCTGGCCTATCCGGGGCCAGCGCCCGACAAGTTACTGGTGCGCGCGGACGGGGGCCATATCGTCATCGGCCCGGAGACTATCCGGGCGTGCTGGGATGTGGTCGGCGGCCACCTCAAGGGCGTGGACGTATCGGATCCCAATCGCGTCAGCGTGGTCCGCCTCTCCGGGGAGGTGTTCTCCATCGTGCTGGGCGACAAGACCGTGGTCCACTCCGGCCAGATGCTGGTGACGGCGGGCCCGACCATCGAAAAGATTGCCGGTAAACCCGGGGCCCTGCGCCTGGCGGACCGCTGCGCTGGCCAGCAGGTGGCCTGCAAGTTGCACGATCCGACCAGCGGCCTGGATGTGCAATGGAAAGTGCTGGCCCGCACCGGCAGCAATTACGTGCGGGAAGAGGTTACCGTGCTGCCGGGCACCCACGATGTGCAGGTCGGCAAGATCATCCTGTTCGATCAGCCCGCGGGCGCTGCCAAGGTCTGCGGCGTTGTCAATGGTTCCCCGGTACTGCTTAACCAGATATTCTTCGGCCTCGAACACCCGATGGCCCAAAACGCCATCCAGCGCGATTGGACGTCCGTCGGCAAATGGTCCAAGCAAGACCTGAAGAAGAACGAGACCACCACCCTGACCTACGACGTACCGGCGGCTGTGCAAAAATCCGGGGCGGCTTTGGAGGTTCAGTTCGAGGCCAGCGATGGCGATACCTCGTTGCTTGTTCAAGACCTGGCACTGCTGGTGGATGGCAAGGAAGCCGCCCGCGATGTGCATCCCGGCGAAAGCGGCGATATCGACGAACACAACATCTATCGCGTAACGTTGCCGGCCCTCCACGGTGGCGAAAAGGTGCAGGTGCTGGCCCACGTCAAACCCGCACGCGGGGTCAACGTCATCGGCGATGTGACCGTGAGCATTCCACCGGCCGTGCCGCAATTGCAGTGCCTGCTGGAACGCAACGCCACCCTGAAAGCCGGCGAAATGCTCACTGCCAGCATGGTCTTCGGCGCCACGCCCGCCGGCCAGACCCGCCGCGGCTTCCTGTATTACCTGGAACGCGAACGCGCCCACGTCTACCGTCCGTTCCTGCATTACAACAGTTGGTACGATGTGGGCTACTTCGGCCGGCGTTTCTCGGAAGCGGATTGCCTGGATGTGATCAACCGCTACAGCCACGAGATGGTTGAAAAGCGCGGCGTTCCCCTGCAAAGCTACCTGTGGGATGACGGCTGGGACGATCCGACCACGCTGTGGGGCTTCAACGAGGGCCTGCCCAACGGTTTTACCGCGGTGGAAGCCGCCGCCGCCAAACATGGCGCCGATGTGGGCATGTGGCTTTCACCCTTTGGGGGCTACGGCCCGGAGCGCGCCGCCCGCCTTAAGTATGGTACCAAGGAAGGCTTTGAAACCAATGGCTCGGGCTTTTCGCTCAGCGGCCCGAAATACTACCAGCGATTCCGCGAGATCACGCTCAAGTTCGTCAAGGACTACCACGCCAACCAGTTCAAGTTTGACGGCATCGCCGTCGGTGGCCAGGTTACCGGCCAGCAGACACGCGATGGCGATGCCATGCTGCGTCTGATTGCCGAACTGCGCTCCGCCCGCGCGGACCTGTTCATCAACCAGACCACCGGCACCTACGCCTCGCCTTTCTGGCTGCTGCACGTGGATTCCACCTGGCGCGGCGGCGAAGACAATTCCTACCAGGGCACCGGCTCGTTCCGCCAGCAGTGGATCACCTATCGCGATGCCGACGTGTTCCGCCGCGTGATCACGCAAGGGCCGCTCTATCCGCTCAACTCTTTGATGCTCCACGGTATTGTACTGGCCACCCACGCTGGCAAACTCAAAACCGCCACAGACGAGGATTTCCGCGACGAGGCCCGCAGCTACTTTGGAACCGGTACGAATTTGCAGGAAATGTACATCACCCCGTCGTTGATGAACGACCAGAAATGGGATTACCTGGCCGCCGCCGCCAAGTGGTCGGCCGCGAATGCCGCCACGTTGATTGACACGCACTGGGTGGGCGGCGACCCGGGCCAGGGCCAGGTGTATGGCTGGGCCGCCTGGTCGGCGGACAAGGGCATCCTGACCTTGCGCAACCCCACCGCCGACGAGCGCTCGATCACCCTCGATGCCGCCCAGGTTTTCGAACTTCCCGCCGGCGCCCCGCAGAGCTATCCGCTCCATGGTGTCTATGCCGACCAGCGGGTCCAGGCTTTGGACCTCACAGCCGGCAAGGCTCTAACCGTTACGCTTAAGCCGTACGAGGTGCTGGTGTTTGAAGGTCGCGGGCAATAACCGACTAATTTTCTGCGAAAATGGGGTCGGGAACGCCGTGTGCTGTGGGGGTTCCCCCAAGAAAGAAAATTCATGCGTGGCGTGAACAAAGTCGTATGTCGTTTTGTTGCCAGTTGGCTGGTGCTGGTTGTTATTGCGCCGCCAGCACGGCTTTCCGGGCGCTCCATTATTGAAGCCGGAAACGAAACGGTGTGGCGCTACCTTGATGACGGCCAGGCGCCGGATGAGAATTGGCGGGGCGTGGAGTTCGACGACACGCAGTGGAAATCCGGCCCCGCTCCGCTGGGCTATGGCCGGCCGGCGTTAGGCACCGCGGTCGGCTGGGGCACGGACAAGGATCACCGGTTCATCACCACCTGGTTCCGGCGCAGCTTTGAGCGGCCGGAGCTAAAGCCGGGCGAGTGCCTCGTGATCAATTTCTGCGTGGACGACGGCGCGGTGTTTTACCTCAATGGCCGGGAACTGGCGCGCGAAAATATGCCGGAGGGACGGTTGCTGGCCGACACCACCGCGCCGCGTGCCGTTGGCCCCAACGATGAGGGATTTTATCTGCGGATACCCGTGCCGGTCGCAGCGCTGCGTGGGGGCCGCAATGTGCTGGCCGTGGAAGTCCATCAATGCTCGCCCAAAAGTCATGACCTGTTCTTCGACTTGGAACTTAAGACCAAACCCGCTGATGTGCGCCCGCTTGCGCTGGATGCCGCGGCGCGGCCGGCGGTCGATGCCTTCCGGCACGAGAACTATCTCGGCCCGGACGTGAAAATCCCCGATGGCTACGAGGACGGGGGCCACGCGATGAAGTTCGATGCCGAAGGCCGGCCCACTTCCTCCCGCGAAATTCTTCTCGTGGACCGCGCCCGGGATGTTGCACTCGCGAAGGATTTGGCATTTGCCCGTTCGCCCGAACTCCAAGCGCTCCCGCCGCTCGAACGCGCGCGGCGGCTGGCGGTGCACATTGACCAGGAAGCCACGCCGCCCGGCGGCCCGCGGTGGGAGGAACAAACCTGCGCCCAGTTGGAAAAGGAATTCATCAACCAGCCGGTGCTACTGGGCGACTGGCTTGACCAGGCTCACGCCGGTGTGTGTCGCCATCGCGCCCTGCTTTTCAAGATTCTCGCGGATGAGGCGGGATTGAAAGCCGCTCTCGTGCGTGGCCATTACGTCGGATCCTCCTGCCCCAATGGTGCACAACACGCGTGGAATGAGCTATTCCTCGCCGGTGGCCGCCGGCTGCTGGTGGACGTAACGCTTCAGGGCACCAAGCCGGAATTCCGTGAAGTCACCACGCCCCATGTGGTCCAACACTATCGCAAACAGAACAATGCGCCCTGGTATGAGTCACCAGCACCGTAGCGTCACGGGCTTTTCCGCCGCCGGGGCCATGGGCCAAGACCACAAATTAATAGAGATAAATCCATGACACTGTTCAAACAACGCATCGTCCTGATCCTGACCTTGTTGGCGCTGGTCTCTGCGGTCCGGGCGCAAAATGAACCGGCGCCCGAGCTGAATCTGATTCCCTGGCCGGCACAGGTGGAGTCGCGTACTGGCACATACGCGTTGACGGACCAGTCGGTGGTCGTAGCGGACGATGCCTTTGGCGCGGAGGCGGCCCAACTTGCCAGGGACCTCTCCGTCCAATGTGGCCGGAGCGGGGCCGGCATCACGCTGCAGAAGTCCGACAAACTGCCCGACGAAGGCTATACGCTGGAGGTTACTCCGTCCGGCGTCACCATCGTGGCCGGAACACCGGCTGGCGCGTTTTACGGCTGCCAGACGCTCCGCCAACTGCGCACCGGCAGAACCCTTCCTTGCGTGAGCATTCATGATGCCCCGCGCATCGCCTGGCGCGGGTTCATGCTGGATGTCTCGCGGCATTTCTTCGATAAGACGGAAGTCGAAACCCTGCTGGAGCAGATGGCGGTCGTGAAGCTCAATGTCTTCCACTGGCATCTCACCGACGACAACGGCTGGCGCGTGGAAATCAAGAAGTACCCGAAGCTGACAAGCATCGGCGCCTGGCATCCGGTTACCAAGGCGGAACAGAACTCCAACCACACGGCCGATGGCCGCTATGGCGGGTTCTATACACAGGACGACATTCGTGCCGTCGTCGCCTACGCCGCGGCACGCCACATCCGGGTCGTGCCGGAAATCGACATGCCCGGCCACATGTCGGCCGCCGCCACCGCCTATCCGGAACTCTCGCCTGCCAATGGCTGGACGCCGCTGGTGGCCCGGCAGGACAAGAGCAGCGGCGAGCGCTGTGCCGCCCTGTGCGTGGGGCGAGAGAAGACTGTTCTATTCTGCAAGGATGTTCTGAGCGAAATCATTCCCCTGTTCCCCGCGAAGGAATTCCACATCGGTGGGGATGAAGTGTTCTACGAGCAATGGGCGCCCTGTCCGGACATGCAGGCCTGCAAGCAGAAACTCGGCGCCAAGGACTGGGAACAGGTGCAGGTGGCGTTTGGCAACCAGATGTCCACCTTCCTCACAGAACACGGGCGAACCGCCATCTGCTGGAACAACATCTATCGCCAGACCGTCGATAAACACGTGATCAATCATTTCTGGCGGTCGATGGGGCCCGCCCGCGATTTTGCCAACGCCGGTTACGACGTCCTGCTTTCCCCCTACATGTACTACTTCGACCATCCCCAGAAGTTGGAGACGGCCTACCTCTACGATCCGCTGGAGATCGGCGTAACCCCGGCGGCCCGGCCACACCTGCGTGGCATCGAAGGGTGTGCCTGGACCGAGCGCGTCGCTTCGGTCCCGCAGTTGCATACCCACATCTTTCCGCGCCTGATCGCCATCGCCGAGACCGGCTGGACGCCGCAGGAAAAGAAAGACTGGGCATCTTTCCAGAAGCGCCTGGCGCAGCGCTTCCCAGAGTTCATGGGTTCGGGAACGCGCTGACCTTGCGGGCTTCGCGAAGGTATCGAAGTGGTCAGATAGAGCCTGACGCCCGCCGGGACTTCTTCATCTTCTTGAGAAATGTCACCGATGCGATGGGGTGCCGCACCCAAAAGCGCAGGGCATCGGGACCGCGCACTTCCATGCGCAGCAGGAGCCGCACCTCCCGGTCGCTCAAGGCAGAGAGGAACTCGATCGACGGGTCCCACTGGCGATCATGGAACGCCCCCAGCCGATGGTTGATCCTCTGCGCCAGCGCAAACGAGCGCCCATGCGTATGTTCCCACCATGTCGCGTAGCCCGCGAGGTGCTGCGCCCATGCCGCGGGCGCCCGCAAAGCGCCGGCCAAGGCCGCGCCGGCGCTGGCCCCGGAGTCGATGCAATAGCGGATCCCTTCGCCCAGCAGCGGCAGGACCTGGCATACCGCATCGCCCACGCCCACCACCCGGCCGTGAACCAGGGGGCGCGTGGGCCCGTCGGCGGGGACCACGCCGGTGTGCTTTTCCAGCAGCTTGCCGGGATGGAGCCCCAGCGCCGCGCCCGCGGACGATGCCAGGAACGCATCGAGCATGGCGCCGGGGTTGGCATTGGTATCGGGCCGGATCACGCCGATTCCGACGCGCACTCGTTGGTGCGGCGCCGGGAAGACCCAGCCATATCCCGCCGGGGCAAACCGCTCGCCCACGAAAAGTACCGCAGGCGCTGCCGCCGTGGCAAGATCCTCAAACTCATACTCCGCACCGACCCCGAAACGCGTCACCTGGTGCCCCGCCCCGATGTCCCGCAAAACGGCACGCGTACTGCCCGAGGCATCGACGATGAACTTCGCCGATACTTCCTGCACTTGGGTGCCGCAGCGCACGGCGCACGTGACGCCGCCGCTATCCTGTTTGATAACCTTGAGGAACGTTGTGCCACACGCGATCCGCGCACCGGCTTCCTGCGCCGCGCTGGCCAGGTACCGGTACGTGGCGGTCACATCGAGAACGACCAGTTTGTCGCAGGCAAAGGCAAACTCCGCCCGCTGGGCCGGGCCGGCCATGAGCAAGTGGTTAATCACCTTGTAGCACTCCGGTGGCAGGCCCAGCCGCTGTACGTCGGCCAGCCAGCTTCCCCCGCTGGTGCGCACGGGATACCCGATGGCGGCATCGCGGTGCACGACCAGCACGCTCCCGGCTTTCGCTGCGGCCCGCGCGGTCGCCAGGCCGGCGGGTCCACCGCCCACCACCAGTATGTCCACGCGTTCCATCGACCATGCCTCCTGTAAGCGCGATCGGCCTCTGCGGCCGCAACCGGACCACAGCAAGAGGACCTTCGCCCGGCCAATCGAACAAGTGTACCGTATTTTTATGATATGCGGGGGCGCGTACGCGATGGTCGCCCCTCGACCCCGCGCCATCCCATAGATTATGATGCACCAAACGCACAGAAAAAGGCTTTCCGTTATGCCCAGAATCATTTTGCCTTGTGCGGCGCTACTGGTTTGTCTGCTGGGGCTCTCGCCGCTGCCCGCCGCCGAGACGCCGCTGTCCGACCTGGATTTATCGGGGATGAAACAGGGGTGGGGCCGCCCGCAGGCGGATGCCGCGGTGGATGGGCCGGCACTGCGCGTGGCGGGCAAAAGCTATGACGTGGGCATCGGCACGCACGCGCCGGCCATCTGGAAGCTCAACCTTGCTGGCAAGGCTACGGAGTTCCGCGCCCTGGTTGGGGTGCAGGAATACCCGGACAACCCCGGCGTGGGCACTGTGGAATTCATCGTCCGCGGCGACGGCAAGGATCTCTTCCGTTCCGGCGTGATGCGCGGGGGCGATCCCGCCCGGCCGGTGCGCGTGGCACTACAGGGCGTAAAGGAACTGACCCTGGAAGTGACCGATGGCGGCGATGGCACCGCCTCCGACCATGCCGATTGGCTCGACCCGGTGATCGTCCACGATGACGCACCGCTGCCGGGCCTCAAGGCGGTGACGTTCGAGCCCGACGAGCCCGGCGTACCGCCGAACCGGCCGGGCGCTGTCGACTGGGATCCCAAAACCGGGAAGCTCACCTTAAGTTACCGGGACGGCACTGTTTTTGAAGGCCGCGTCCAAGCGGCAGCCGGCACACCGGTGGAGTTCTCCGCGCCGGTGCGCAACCGGCGTGGCGTCGAACAGCACCTGACGCTGCGCGGTACGGGCCTGAGCTTAACCGGTCAGGTTCAAGGCAGCACCACCGCCCTGGCGGCCGAAACGTGTGGCACCGCCCAGCAGAATTTCCCGCTGGTGCGCACCAGCCACGGCCCCAGCCGCAGTTTTCGCAACAACGCCATCTACGATCGCCAGTGGGATTGGCAGTTGGCCGCGCCCGCGGACGGCACCACGCGCATTATGCCGGTGGGAGAGTCCACCGCCGGACGGGCGTTTTCGCTCACCGTAACCGGCGACACGATCGACCTGGTTTTCCGCCCGCGTTTTTACCAGCGGCATAAGGGGCTGCGGTACTTTAAGCCCTGGGCGTACCAGGTGCGGCAGGATTCCATCACCGGCTGGTGCTCGTGGTGGGCGTACCGGGCCAACTTCAAGGAGTCGGACCTCAAGCAACTGGTGGCGGTGTGGGACCGGCAGCACCTGCGCGATTTCGGCTACCGTTTTATTCAGATCGACGACACCTACCAAAGCGGCAATGGACTGCCGGCCAACTGGCTGCATTGGAACAGCAAGTTCCCTTCCGGCCTGGCGGGCTATGTCGATGGCGTCCGGGCCATTGGCTGCGAGCCGGCGGTATGGCTCTATGCCTCCTTCAATGAAGCCGCGGTCGTGCAGCAGCATCCCGATTGGTTCGTCCGTGGGGCCAACGGTAAGCCGCTCAAGGCTCCGTGGCTGTTTTACGGCATGGACTCGACCAACCCCGAGGTTGCCAAAACACTAGTGCGGCCCACGTTCCGCGGCTTTCATGACGCCGGCATGACCTATGTCAAGATCGATGCCCTGCGCCATCTGCGCTATGACTGTCTCAACAACGCCCCGGGTTATGCCAAATCCAAAGGGCTTACCAACGCCGAGTTGTTTCGCACTTACCTGCGCCTGGCCCGCGAGGAACTCGGCCCGGATACCTACATTCTGGCCTGCTGGGGCATCCAGCCCGATGCCGTGGGCCTGGCCGATGGCTGCCGGCTTGGCGGCGATGGCTACGGCCCCTTGACGCTCCAGCAGTTCAATTCCTGGAACGGCATTGTGTGGCGCAACGATCCGGACCATTGCGATGTGCGGCCGAGTTGGAGCCCCGCGGAAGTCGGCAATGTCAGCAAACTCAAGACGGTCACTTCCGGCCGGAAGGATGCCATACTGCGGCCCACGCTGGCGTCGGTGGCCGGGGCCATGCTGATGCTCAGCGACCGGGCCGAGGTCTATCGTGACCCCGCCAATATCGAGGGTGCCAAGCGGGCGGCGCCCGTTCTGTTCAGCGTGCCGGGGCAGTTGTATGACTTTATTCCGGACGCTTCCAACAACGTCCGCCGCGTCGATCCCGACAGCATTACCGCCGGCAGCGGCGAATCCCTGTTTGATGCCAAACAATTTGGCGCCGTCAATGAATGGTGGCTCAACGAGATCGATCTGCCGTTTGAACATTGGACCGTGCTCACCCGCCTGAACTGGACCGAGAAAACCCACCCGGCGGCCACGGTCAAGTTCGCCGACTTGGGCCTGGATCCGGCCAAGGAGTACCTGGTCTACGAGTTCTGGACGAAACAGTTCTTGGGCGTTTGCCGCGGTTCGTTCCTATCGCCGATCAGCGAACCCAAAGACACCCAAACCTATGCCATCCGCGAGAAACTCGATCGGCCGCAGATCGTCTCGACCAGTCGGCACATCAGCCAGGGCGGGGTGGACCTGCGCGCGGTCGATTGGCAGGACAACACGCTGGCGGGGCGCAGCAACGTGGTGGGGGGGGACCGGTATGAACTGCTGTTGCATCTGCCGGCGGGCTACACCGTGAAGACGGCGACGCTGGGCGGGAAACCGGCGGAAATTCAGGCACATGACGCGACCGTGAGCGTGGGCTTTACGCCAACAGCCACCGGAGAAGTGCCGTGGAGCGTGGAGTTCTCCGGGCCGGGGCGGCCGTAGGGAAAAGACGAAAGATCACAGAGCGATTCCTTGCCCTAGTGTTGGAAGAGCGGTATCGTTAAAACTTAATAATTAAGTGGATAGGAATTGTATTGGCATGAAATTACCCGGTGTAATCGTGGCGGCGGTGCTGGGGACGTGTTCGGCCTGTCAGGCGGTGGATACCGCCGGCTCGGTCGGCGCAAATGTGGTTACCGCGGCGCCACTGCCGGGCATTGAGCCGGGGGCGGCTACAGCCGCCTGCCAAGCCGAGCGCGCCGTGCTGGGTAATCAGGCACTCCAAGCCACGTGGAGCCTTGAGGGTTCGCGCCTGCTGCTGACGGCGTTCAAGGATCAGGTCAATCAAAGCACCTCCACGCCGCAGATGCCGGTATTCACCCTGCAACTCGGTGATGGCACGGTGCTGTCGGCCGCGGCTCTTAAACCCGCCACGCCATTTAAGTTGCTCGACCTGGCACCGCAGCCCAGCGCCTCGGTGCTGGCCGAACGCAGCGCCGGCAAATGCGTCGAAGTGCATTACGACCTGCCGGCGCAGAAACTGGGCCTGACGTGGCGTGCCATCCTGCGCGACGGCAGCAATTACATCCGCCAGGAACTGGTGCTGGATCCCCACGCCGAGGGGCTGGTGATCGGCAAGCTCACGCTGCTTTCGCTGCCGTTGCCGGGTGCCCACGTCAGCGGTGCGGTGCAGGGATCGCCTGTCACCACCAATACTCTGTTCCTGGGGATTGAACATCCGTCGGCCGCGGCCCGCGTCAGCACCACATCCATGCAGTGGTCGCCGACGGATTTTCCCCGCGGCAATAAGCCGGTCCTGCTGAAGTATGATCTGGGCGAAACCCTCACTACCGCCGGCGAATACGAATTCACCTTTCAATACACCAGCGGCCATCATCGGCTGGATGTCGAGCAGGTCCGCATCCTGGCCGACGGGCAGGAAGTCGCCGCCACTGTCCACCATGGCTTTGCCGGCCTTCCCAGCCGCGACAATGTTTACACGCTTAAAGTCCCCGCCTTCAGCAAGGCGACCCGCTACACTCTGGAAGTCAAAGCCTATACCGACCAAGGCGCCAACTCCTACGGGGATATCCGCGTGAAACGCGACGGGCAGGCTACCGGCGGCGGCACGCCGCGCTGCGTGTGTGTCTTCAGCCGCGCTGCGGCCTTGCCGGCCGGCCGGCCGTGGGCGATTTCGTCGGTCATGGGCGTGGCGCCACCGGGGCAGATGCGCCGCGCTTTTGGCTATTACCTGGAGCGCGAGCGGGCGCACCCCTATCGCCCGTTCCTGCATTACAACTCCTGGTACCACCTGAATATCGACCGTCCGGATTGCCGCATGACCGACGCCGAGGCCGTCAAAGCGGTCAATGACATTGGCGCTGAATTGACGACCAAGCGCGGCCTTAAACTGGCCTCTTATGTAATGGATGATGGTTGGGATTCGCGCCACAAGGTGTGGGATTTTCACGATGGCTTTCCCCAGGGGTTCAACAACGTGGCGGCGGCGGCGGAAAAATATGGCTCCGGTATTGGCTTGTGGATGTCGCCCTGGGGCGGCTATGGCGGGCGCGACCAGCGCATTGCCGCCGGCCGGCCCTTTGGATACGAGACCAATGGCAACGGCTTTTCGATGGCGGGTAAGAACTACCGCACGCATTTTCAAAATACCGCACTGCGGATGATTCATGACTACCACGCCAACTTCTTCAAGTTTGACGGCATGGGCGGCGGCGCCATGACCGACGGCGGCGATAGCGCCTATGCCAACGATATGGATGCGATCATCGGCGTCTGCCGCGAACTGCGCCAGGCCAAGCCCGATGTGTTCATCAGCGCCACGGTCGGCACCTGGCCCTCGCCCTTCTGGCTGCGCTATGTGGATTCGATCTGGCGGCAGGGGGAGGATACGCAACTGGCGGGCGTGGGCAATGGCCGTGAACGCTGGATCACTTATCGCGATGCGACGGTATATGAGCGCATCGTACAGCGCGGGCCGCTCTATCCCCTCCAGTCGCTGATGATGCACGGTATCGTGATTGGCACGCGTGGTCTGCCCGCCCGCATGGACCGCACCGAAGATTCTGTTCGCCATGAGGCCCGCAGTTTTTTCGGTTCCGGCACCGATTTGCAGGAACTCTATCTCACGCCCGAATTGCTGACCCCGGGCATGTGGGATGCCATTGCCCAGTCTGCCGCCTGGGCCCAGCGCCGCGCCGATTGCCTGGTGGATAGTCACTGGATCGGTGGCGATCCGCGGGCCCTGGCGATCTACGGCTTTGCATCGTGGGTGCCCGGCAAGGGCACGCTGACGTTGCGTAACCCGTCTGACAAGCCGCAGACGTTGGCGCTGGATATCGCCGCGGCGTTCGATTTGCCGAAGGCCGCGGACCAGGGCTGGCAGCTTACCGCCCCGTACAAGGATCAATCGCTCCAGTTGCTGAAGGTCGCGGCCGGCCAACCCAGGGATGTAACCTTGGCTCCCTTTGACGTATTGGTGTTTGATGCGTCGCCCCTGGCCGCCGGTTCGTAACGCGGGCATCCTGCCCGCCAGCGTGATGGGGTGATGGACGTTTGGGTACGATGTGCGTCTGCCATATCCGCTGACGTAATCCATGGAAGAAAGGTAAAGAAATGGGTGCCGAACTCCTGCCGCGGGTGTCCGAAACCACCGTTACGCTACCCTATTACGCGCCCGTCCCGCTGACCGATCTGCCGCTGCTGTTCCACCGGGAGCATCTGTTTCCGTATACCAGTTACGGGGCCACGGCCACGGAAAGTGTGCCGCGCCAGTTCCGCATGGTGGTGGTGGAAAACGAATTTCTGCGCGTGAGCGTGGCGCCGGAACTGGGCGGGCGCATCTACAGCATTTTCGACCGGCGGCTTGGCCAGGAAATTCTTTTCAGCAATCCGGTCGTCAAGCCGGTGCGGATTCTGCCGATATGGGGGTTCATTTCCGGCGGCATTGAATTCAATTTCCCGATTGCCCATTCGCCCACATCCATTGCCACGGTCGGTTGCACCAGCGGTAAAACGGGCGACTATGCGTTCATCCGCGTCGGCGAGCGCGAGGCCCGCACCGGTATGGAATGGGTGGTGGAAATCGGCCTGGCGGCCGGGTGCCCCGTGGTGGTGCAGCGCACCGCGCTGCGCAATAACAGCGGCGCCGATCACCCGTGGATGATGTGGACGATTGCCGCGGTGCGTTCGACCGTGGATACCGAGTTTGTGCACCCGCCGCATCGCGTGCTGGTGCACGACGACCGTGTCGTGGAGGCCGACTGGCCCGGCGATGGCCTGAACTGGGACCGCCATGCGCAGCAGATGACGGCGCTGTTCTGGAAACCCGGCAGCGCCCCGCAGTTCGGGGCCTTTCATCACGACCTGGGCTTCGGCCTGATGCACGTGGCCGATCCGGCGCAACTGCCCGGAAAAAAAGTGTGGACCTACGGCCATGGGCGGCATCGCGCTTGGGCGCAGGCCACCACCGAGGGCGGCCTGGCCTATGCCGAAATTGAAAGCGGGCCGCTGCTGGATCAAAGCGAGAAGAACGTGTTCCGCAACGGTACCGAGCAGCACTATCAAGAGTATTGGATCCCCGTGCACCGCCGCACCACCTGCGATAGCTGCGTCCTGCCGCAGTTGCAGCTTCCGCCCCTGACCAACCCGTGGCTGGGCTTTGAACATTCTCCCTGGCAGACCCAGTGGGAACAATTCCGTGCCGGCACCGGTCCGCTGCCGAACTCCTGCGTACCGCCGGGATTGGACCTGGAAGACGCCTTGCGGCGCACGGCCGGCACCGCCGAGCCGCTGGCCTTGTGGCTGGCGTTCCGCGGCCGCCACCAGGAGGCCTTGCATTGTGTGCAGGATATTCCCGCGCCGACAGCCCAACGCATCGCTGGCCTGATTTTATGGAAGACCCATAAGAATCCGGCGGCTGCCGCACGGCATTTGGAGGCCGGGCCGCTGCACGATCCGGTGGCCCTGGTCGAGCTGGACGAGTTGTACGCGGAACTGGGGTGGCTGGACAAAAGGGTGGCGTTGCTGGCCCGGGCCCCGCTGCACCCACTGGTGACCGAGCGCCGGGCGCACCTGGCGCTGGCCCGCGGTGCGCCGACCCAATGCCTGGCGCTGCTGGCTGGTGTCGCGTGGCCGCGGCAGCATCAGCGCTACGTGCGCACCACACTGTGGAAGGCGGCCCAGGCCTTGTTGGGCGTACCCGATGCGCCCGTTCCCGAGGCCCTGCACGAAGACAACCTGGCGTCGTACGGCGCGTACTGGTCGGAGTCATAGGACCCCGGCGCAGCGGCGTTCGCCGAAATCACCGTGCGGTGCCTGGCGTGCCACAGTCGCATTAATCCGCGTCGCCCATGGGCTGTAATGCGCAGGGACCCCAGCGCGGCAGAGCCGCAACGAAAAATACCTTGCCACGGATCACACGGATAAAACGGATCGCACGGATAAATCCAAAAGGATGAGGCCTTCTATCCTTGATCCGTGAAATCCGTTTCATCCGTGCAATCCGTGGTTCTCGCCGCGCCGGCTGAAATTCTGCGCAGCGTGCGAAGAAATTGATGGATTCTGGCACAGCGCTCATACTCGCGGCCAGTTCTAGCCGCGGATGATATGGGCCATGGCTTCGGCGAGCTTTTCCGGGGTGCAGGAAAGAATGTCCATGCCCACCTTGCGGCACTTGGCGGCGGTGGTTTTGTTGTATTCCGGGCGCGCGTCGTAGCCCAGGGCGCCCAGGCCGATCATGCGGATGCCCGCCTGGGCCATTTCCTTGACCTGGTGGACCAGTTCACGCTCGCCGCGGCCTTCGTAAAAATCGGTGATCAGCAGCACAATGGTCTTGGCTGGCTGGCGCACCAACTGGTTGGCGTATTGGAGGGCCTTGGTGATGTCGGTGCCGCCGCCGAGCTGGATGGACAGCAGCACGTCAACCGGTTGGCCGACCTGGTCGGACAGGTCGGCCACTTCGGTATCGAACAAAAACAGGCTGGTGCGGACGGCGGGCAGCTCGGCAAAGATCGACGCCATGACGGCCGAGAAGATGGCGGAATCGAGCATGGAGCCGGATTGATCGACTGCGACGATGATGTGCCAGGGACGGTTCTTGCGTTCGGCGGCGTGGAAGAAGAGCCGATCGACCAGCAGCTTGCCGGTGGGGGCGTGAAAGTTGTGCAGGTTGCGGCGGATGGTGCGCTTGAGATCCAGGTTGCGATAGACGCGGCGCGGAGAGTGCTTGTCACGCCGGATGGCGCCGGTGAGTGCCGGCTCGATCCGTACCTTGAGCTGCTTTTTGAGATCCTCGACCACCTTGGCGATTATTTTGCGGGCCAGGGCGCGGGTGTTTTCGTTCAGCAGGTCGCGGTGGGTGAGCAGGGTTTTGACCAGTTCCTTGTTGGGTTCGATGCGTTCGAGGAGGTCGGGGGTCTGCATCAGCTCGCGCAGGCCGCGGCGGTTGACCAGTTCGCGCTCCATGACTTCCTTGGCTTCGCGCGGGAACAGGCGGCCAACTTCATCGACCCAGCGCGGGACGTTCATGGCGTGGCCGGGGCCAAGGTCGCCAGTGCGGTCGCCGGGTTTGGGTTGGCCACCGGCGGGCTCAAAAAGAAACCCGACGAGGGCCTCAATGCGCTGGGCCTGCTCGTCGCCGGCACCGATGCAGATGCCGTGCTGCTCGGCCTCTTTGCCCAGGACCAGGCGCCAGCGGGTGAGGATTTGACGTTGTTCGGCGGTGACGTCAGCCATGGGTGACCCCCTGTTGGCGCCCGAGCCATTCTTGCATGATCGCAGCGACCTGGCCATCCAGGTCGGCCATTAACCGGGCGGCGCCGACGCTGCTGGTCAGGGTGCGGAGGGAATCGGATTCTTTAAGGCCGTAGATTTCGGCTACGTGGGCGGCCACGGAATCCTTCTGGCGTTCGTGCAGGGTTTCAAACGCAGCGCGCAATCGGGGGACAATGTTCAGGAAGGTTTCGTGCGTGGCGGCGCCGAGTAATTCATCCACGGCAGTGACCAGGGCCTTGGCGCCCAGGAGAATGGCGGTGCGCGAGACGCGCAGCACGCCATGCAAAAAATCTCCGGCAACGACTTGCTGGTCCATGGGGCCGCGGGCGTAGGCGGTCAGTTCGACGGCGATCTGGTCGGGCTTGAGGCGGCGCATCTCGGTAAGGATGCCCAGGAACGCGCCGCGCAGGAACGGGACGGTGGAGATGCGGGCTGCGGCGGTGACGTGGGTGGCGAAAAGTTCGGCGTCGAGATCTTCGCGCTGCACCACCGGCTCGGCCAGAGCCAGCAGGCCGTGGATGGCGTTGTCCCATTCTTCCGGCCCCACGGCGACGATCTCGGGTATGGCACAGCAGGCGCGGCTGAAACAGCGGGCGATCAGGTCGGCCAAGCGCTGCTTGCCCAGCCCGCGGTAGGCGGCATAGCGCTCCAGGAGCATCAGGGAGGTCAGGGCATCGGCCAGGGAATGGAAGCGGTCGTCGTGGTCGATGGCGTGGCCGGTGTTCTGCTCGGCCTGGGCGACAAGCTGCGGCAGGTCCATATCCACGGCCTGCACCAGCTTGCGGCAGGCGGGCCCGGCTTCCGCCGTGCTGGTGCCCAGGCTTTCACGCAGCATGGTGGTGGCGGCGGCTTCGATGGTGTCGCCCAGCAGGTTGCGTTCAATCAGGTCGGCCTCGATTTTGGGTGTCCACTTGAGCCGCCAGTGTTCTTTGAAGATGGATTGGCCAAAGGGCGCCGCCTCACGCTGCACGGTGCCGACTTCCACGCCCAGAAAGATCAGGCGGTGCAGGAAGGCAGAGCGGTCGGCATCGGCGGGTTGGCGCTTGTCGAGGGCGTAGGTGTAGACCTTTTCACGCGTGGCGATTTCTTCCAGATTGTGGCGGGCGAGCTGGTCGTAAAAATCGTTGATGATGGGGAGGCGGCCGACGCGTTCGGTCACGCGGCCCAGGCGCGTGCCGATGTTGATTTCATCGATGGCTTCCAGCAGGTGGGTGGCATCGTTCTTGGGATTGCCCTTGCAGCAGCAGGTGATGAGTGCATCGTGGATGTCATCGAGCACGGGCTCGCTGCGCCCGCGGATGCGGGCCAGCATGAGTGCGTGCTGGGTGGCTCCGATGGCATCGGCGGAGGAGAGCGGTTCGTGGTGGCGGCGGGCTTCCTTGATGACATCGATGACGTAGTCGATGACAACCTGTTCCTGCGGGGCGCCGGTGGCGTGGAGTTCGTGGCACATCTCATAGAAACGCGGGGCGCGGTTGCCGGCGCCGTAGCCGGAAAGCTCGGAGATGCGGAAATAGGAGTAGGGGGCCACCGTCACGGAGAGGGTGCCGGTCGGCAGGGGCGGGGGCGGGACCGGGTCGTGGCGATCGAGGAAGATGTGGAAGCCGCCGCAGACGACCATGGCCTCTTCGGGCTTGAGGTTGCGCTGGGCCAGTGTTTGCTGGATGGTTTTCCACATGAAGCGTTCGCGGGCCAGGGTGCCATCGGCCTGGAGCGAATCGGGCGGCGTAGTGGCGCGGACGGCGGCACAGAAAAAGGCGACATCGCGGCGCAGATCTTCATGGGTGTCGGCGTAACGGGTGGTTTCGAACAGGCGGTCCCAGGTTTCGGCAAAGCTGCGGAACCCGGCTGCCTGGGCCAGCAGGCGGTAAAAATCGCTGCGGGCGGCGATCTGATCGAGGTGACGCCGGGGATCAGGTGGGGTGGTTCCATCTGGGGCGGGCGAAGGGGCAGGGCCACCGGCGATGGCGTAGTGGGGCAGATCCATGAATACGGCGGCGGCGCCACTTTGCTTGGCCAGGGACATGGCGACGTATTCCGGTGAATAGCTGACGACCGGATACCACACGGAATGGCGCGGCGGAGAGGCGGCGGGCGATCCCGCGGGAATTGTCGGAGCGGGGATGTCTTCACGGAAACTGGAATAAATAGCCACCGGTGGCTTGGTCTTGGAATCGACGAGGAATTCGATCATGGCCTGCGCTTCGGCCGGGCCTTCGATGAAGATGAGCTTGGGCTGACGCTGATGGATAGCCTGCGCCAGCCGGCGGGCGATGGCCGGGGAGTGATGGCGGACAGGGAACCAATAGAGCGGTTCGGCGAGGACGGCGTCGACTTGCGCCGTGAGCGCCGAGACGTCGAGTGCGGCCAATTGTGCGGCGGATACGGCTTCGCTGAAGGATGACGTTGTCTTAGCGCTTGGGGCCATAGCGATTCAACCACGGATTACACGGATAAAACGGATCACACGGATAATACAAGAATGACACGAAAATAAATGATGCGCCTAACGGACAATACGTTTCCACTTGAGTTCGGCGGAATGGAAATTGAGAAGGATGGCTAACCGTAAGCCCGTGATGGCGAGGTAGCCGACCATTTGCGCCCTGTGGGCTTCGTTGAAGGCTGAAGCAACCTTGGGATCTACGATCACAACGTCGTCGACGATCAAATCGGGAACCAGCGTACCGATCAACTGGCCTTCATAGCGTACTGGAAATCGTTGTTGCTGTTCGACTTTGTGCCCATCTTTCTGCAACTCGATAATCAGTGCGCGCTCGTAGATCTTCTCATGCAAGCCAGGCTTCAGGGTGTTCAGGACCGTCATCGCGGCGCCAATAACCGCTTCGCTCACTTTCTCATGCACCAAGTTCCCATTCATCAGGTGCTCTCCTTTTATCCGTGCCACAATCCAGCAAATTCTTCGTACCCTGTGCAAAATCTCAACCGTTGCGACGAAACCACGGATTACACGGATCTTACGGATTTCACGGATCAATAATAGAAGGAACATTTCATTAGGTTTTATCCGTGGTATCCGTTTTATCCGTGTGATCCGTGGTTTGATCAAATCGCGTTACCGCAAGACTTTGGTGGCTTCATCGTGAAAGGCTGCCCAGGTCTTGTCTGTCGCCGCACGCTTTTTGGCGACGATGGCGACGTACTCCTTGAGCGCGGCAAGGTCCTGCGGGTCTTCTTTGACGATCGAGCCGATCAGGTTCTTGGCGATGGAGCCGGCGGTCACCTTGCCGTCGCCAAAGTAGCGGCCATGCAGCGCGGCATCGACGGCGGTGCCGATGGCTTCGGCGGTGGAAAGGGTGGTGCTGGGGGATTTGACGCTGATGCCCTCGGCGGTTTTGCCGTCGCGCAGTTCGCGGAAGGCGGTGGCCAGCAGGTCCAGGATACCCGGCTCGATGGTGGCGGGGATGTCGTAGCGGGAAAGCAGATCCGCGGAACGCTGGCGGACGATTTCCACTTCGGTTTTCTTATCCGCCACGATGGGGATGTGGACGTAGTTGAAACGCCGCTTGAGGGCGGCGGAAAGATCGTTGACGCCCTGATCTCGCGAGTTGGCGGTGGCCATGACGTTGAAGCCGGGCTTGGCGAAAATGGTGTTGGCGTCGGGCAATTCGGGGATGGCGATGTTTTTGTCCGAGAGGATGGAGACCAGGGCATCCTGCACATCGGGCACGCAGCGGGTGATTTCTTCAAACCGCAGCAGGCCGCCGGTGCGCATGGCGACCATGGTGGGCGAGGGGATCAGGTTGTTGGGGTTGGGGCCTTCGGCAATGACGCGGGCGATGTTCCAGGAGTATTTGATGTGCTCTTCAGTGGTGCCGGCGGTGCCCTGGATGACCAGGGTGGAGTTGCCGCAGATGGCGGCGGCCAGGTGCTCGGAGAGCCAGCTTTTGCCGGTGCCCGGATCGCCGACCAGCAGCAGGGCGCGGTCGGAGGCCAGGGTGACGATGGCGCGCTCGACGATGGCGGTATCGCCGAAGAACTTGCGTGTGATCTCGACCTTCTGCTTCTTGCCGTCAATGGTGGCGTCGAGCGTTTTGCCGCCGATGATGTAGGCCAGGACGGAGCGCGGGGAAAGTTTCCAGGAGGCGGGCGGCTTGTCCGTATCGTTTTGGCGCAGGGCTTCAAGCTGGGCGGCAAATATTTGTTCGGCGGGCAGACGTAGGATGTCGTCGGTATTACTGCAATCGGGTTTCTTGGCCATTGCGGGTCTCCAATATCAGGTGAATTTCATGGCTTTGACAAGTTCGGCCTGGCTGATTTTGTCGCGTGAAACGGTCAGGTATTCCGGGCCATCCTTGCCCAGGGCGGTCAACGGCTGGAAGACCAGCCGGCAGGCTTCGTAGTGCACCACGCCGAACAGCGGCGGGCGTTGCTTCTTTTGGGCCAGCTTGGTCATCACGGCGTGCAAGGGCTTGCCGGAAAGGCCGCGGTCCAGGCGGGCCTCCAGCGGCAGGCCGGCGGCGGCCAGTGGCAGGATGTCGTAGCCGTCGTCGGTGGAGCGCTGGGCGGCGGGCGCCCAGTCGTGCAGAAAGACTTCTTCCTGCAATTCGATGTCCAGTTCCATGGGGGTGGGGCGGTAGTTTTCCAGCCGGGCCGCGGCCTGGGCGGGGGACCACTGCCAGAATTGGGCCCAGTCCTTGTAGGCCGGGCCGGGCTTGACGGTGCTGGTTTCGGTCAGCACCAGGCGCGTGGGGGCGGTGGCCTGGGGCGCGATGGCGCAGCGGGTGATTTCGACACTGTTGCGTTCCAGCAGGAGCGATGGCTTGAATTTCTGTTTTTGCTCCAGGTGCAGCAGCGCTTCGGGCGGCAAGTCGCTGTCCTTGGGCATGGCGGCCACGTGCGACCAGACCAGGGCGGCGCCGGCCTTGATCGGCCCGGCGTCTTCAAGGGCCCGCAGGCGGAATTCAAACGCGGCCGAGGCACCCGCCACCACCCGTTTGCCCACGCCCAGCACCACCACCTTGAGTTTTTCGACCGGCTGGGCGGGCGGTATGGCCAGCAGTTGGGCCAGGGCGGCAGCATCATCGGCGTTTAGCGCTTTGTACATGGCTTGAACCAGCAGCCAGGTGCGGCTGAGGAACAGGGCAAAGCGCCGCGCGGAAAACTCCTTGGCGCCGGTGGTGAAGCGGGAGATTTCTTCGTTGGTCACGCGCAGGGTCATGCCCAGGCGCAGCAGCTTCAGGCGGGCGGCTTCCTTGAAGGCCACGTTCAGGCGCTCGATGGAGGAATGGGAAGCGGTGGTCAGCCCGGCCAGCAGCAGTTCTTCCACCGTGCCGCGCAGTTCGTTAAGGATCGATTGGAGTTGTTTCTTTTCGACGGGCAGCATATCAGTCTTCGCCCCCTTGGGTATCGTCCGCGGTTTCGGCGGTGGTCTGCGGGGCGGGCGTTTCCAGCGCGGCCTTGTAGTGGGCGGCGGCGACACGCAGGGTCAGCAGGCGTTCGAGCAGGCGGACTGCGGTTTGGGCCGTCAGGAGTGCGGGGGCGGCAGCGCGGTCGGCTTTTTCAATGTGCGTATGGAGTGCGGTGAGCAGGGCTGCGGTGTGGCCGGCACCGGAGCGTTCCAGGTCGTCGGTAAAGACGCGGAGCTGGGCGAGTTCATCGGTTCCGCAGGCGCGCAGGCCGCGGACGGCAAGCGCGTCCAGCAGGGTGCGCATCCGGTCCAGGGTGCCACGAAGTTCATCAGATTCTACGGAAATATGGCTCATAGGGTGTAATAATCCTCCGGCAACGTTTCGGTGGGCCGCCAGTCGACTTCGCCGGCTTCGGCGCCTTTGTAACGGATCAAGATTTCGCCCATCTTCTCTTTGTCCAAGAGCGGCTGCACTCCGCGTGTCTTTACAATCCACTGGTCGATCTTCGCCGGATCAAGCTTCTTCGCCTTTACCAGGCCGACCATCAGCACCAGCATATGCTTACAGACGGAACCTTGCAGTCCACCACAGATATTTAGATTCTGCGTGCAGCACGCATAGTTCCCTTTGTCGTCCAGTCGGCACGCGTATACCAAATTGGGATCGGTCTGACTTTTTACCACCCCGGCCAAATGCGTTTCGCATATATCGTCAAACAGCTTGAATCCCGTATCCTTGAGCATTGCTTTGGCACGCGCGAGCTTGCTAGCATCCACGCGCATGCCCAGTGCCGTCATGAAGCTCGCGACGTCGGTCACCCCCATTTTTTTGATGGCACGATCCGTCTTCTTGATAGCCACGATTTTTTCGTCCGCAGCCCGGTTCCATTTCTCCCGTACCTTTCGGGCTTGCGTCTTCGCCGACTTCCACCGGTGCGCCGCTGCCGCCAATTCCTGCGCCGTCGGCACCTTCAGCGTAAACGCCTCATCCAGCGCCCGTTCCACCAGCGGCAATAACTGCTTGCTCCCCACCGGTGACTTGAACACCTTGATTTGGATCGTCGAAGGATCCACTCTATATCCTGGCAACGCCGTCCCCACGTCCGCCAGCTTTCCAGTCAATCCATCCTCCTGATGTGTGCCCTGGATCATCACCCCCGCGCTCCACAAGGTGACACAACCGCGCTCACAACGCACACGCATGTCCAGGGGCATTCCTTCCTTCAGCGCTCGGAATTGAATTACCAGCCGACGTGCTTGTCGCGCCATCTCTCCCAATTCTTTCATTGCGGGCCCCACCTCCACCACGGCAATCGCCTGCGCGGTGAAATTTTTCGCCTCCTGCAGGTTTACCCCGCGGATGGCCGTCCCCCTCAAGTTGCATTCCCTCAAGTCCGCCCCATGCACGTTTGCGCCGTTCAAGTTACTCCGCGGAAACTCGGCCTTCACGAGCGCAGCGTCGGAAAAATCCGCCCGCTCGAATTTGCAATCGTAAAACCGCGCGCCGGTCAATATGGCGCTACGGAAATTTGCCCCCACAAAATGGCAGTCCCGCAGCACTGCATCCGTAAGGTCCGCCTGCGCAAAATCCGCGCCGGCGGATACCGCGTGCTCCATCGATAATCCGCGCAACTTCGCCCCACGAAATACCGCGGGCATGTTCACGCCGTTCTTCGATACCGCGTGCTTATCGGTAAAGCATCCAAAATTCGAGTGCGCCAGCTTGGCTGCTGAAAAATCAACGCCGGCGATACGGCTATTCGTCTGCAGTCCCTTGAGCACCGCACCCTGAAAGCAACTTCCTGCTATATGATCAAAAACGATGCTGTCTCCGCTGGCCTGCGTGAAGTCGCACTCCACTGCGGACCCGAACATTGTTCCTTTCAAGAGCGTCTTGGCAAAGTTGCAGCGCTCAAATCCAATGCGTGTCAGATTGAATCCCGATAAATCCTGCCCCTGAAAATTTGCCCCCTTGATGACAAAGGCCACCTTCGGCGTCCCGGCGGGGTCTTCATCATCAAGGCCCAGGAGCCGATTCAGCAGTCGCGCTCCGCTCGTTCCCATGCGTAGCACATCGATTAAATCGTCATTCTTCACCCCGAATTTCCGATCAAAGCCCACCATATCCATCACCCGAATCTTTGCCCCAGCCTTGTTCAGGGCCGCCGCCTCATTCTGTACCTTCTTCTCCGCCGCCAGCATCGGGATAACCAGAAAATTCGTGCGTTTATCCAATACATCCACCCCCGTCGCCCCCATAGCCCCCACCATGGCCTCAAGCCGGTTCCCCAGCGCCCCGCCAAAGCGGCCAAATAACATCACGCGCACCCCCGCCAGCCGTCGTTCAATCTTTGCCTTGCCCATACTGCTTCCTCCTTCTTCGCCGCTTCACAGCGTGTAATAGTCTTCCGGCAGTGTTTCGGTCGGCCGCCAATCGACTTCGCCGGCTTCGGCACCTTTGTAGCGGATGAAGATTTCGCCCATGGTTTCCTTGTTGAGTTCGGGCTTGGTGTCGTGGGTTTTGGCGATCCAAGTGTCGATGGTGGCCGGATCGAGTTCGCCGGCCTGGACCAGACCGACGATGAGCACCAGCAGGTGCTTGCAGATCGAGCCGCGCAGGCCGCCGCAGATGTTGAGGTTCTGGGTGCAGCAGGCGTAATGGCCGTCGGCTTCGAGACGGCAGGCGTAGACCAAGTCGGGATCGGTCTGGCTTTTGACCACGCCGTTGAGGTGGGTTTCGGTGACGTCGTTGAAAAGCTTGAAGCCGGAGGCCTTGAGCATCTTGGTGGCCTTGTCGATTTTGGGTTTCTCGATGCGCAGTTCCAGGGCTTTGAGGAACGTGGCGACGTCGGTGACTTTGCCGACTTGTTTGGCGATCTTTTTGGCGATTTGTTTTTTGGCGGCGGCCTTCTGGTCAGCGGCGGCTTGCTGGGCGGCGTCGCGCTTGGCACGGGCGGCGGCGTTGGCGGCGGTGTCCTTTTCGCGCCAGGCCTTGGTGGCGGCGTCCATTTCGTCGGCTGACGGGACGGGCTGGGCGAAGGCTTCGGCAATTCCGTTGAGGACCAATTCGCGGAGTTCCTTGCCGGATTTGGGGGATTTGGTGCTGGATATTTCCACGGTTTCAAAACGGACCGCATGGCGGCCAAAGATGTTAGACAATTCCCGCATGGCGTCCGAGAAACTTATGCCAGCTTGGCCGGCGGCGCAACTCTGCGGCACCCTGAGGCCCCACCCGTGCTTGAGTCCCCGGGTATCGATACCAACCTCTTGACCATCGTCGGTCGTACCGGTCCGAATGTGAAAAGAGATGGCAATTTGCCGGGCGGCAATGGCAAGCGAATCAAGCTCCAGTAACGCGGGTCCGACAGCACCGCCGGATGTGGTGGTCGGATCATAATTGCGGGTCTTTGCGAGATTCGCCCCGGTGAGCTTAGCGCCACGCAGATTGCATCCGCCCAGGTCGGCGCCATCGAGTTGTGTATCGGCCAAATCCGCGCCGGCAAGATTAGCGTCGACCAAATTTGCCCCGTTCAGGTTTGCACGAGTGAGTTTGGCGTTGATCAGCGAGGCCTGCTGCAACAGAGCTCCGCTTAGGTTGGCTTCCGGGAGAGATGCGTCATTGAGTGCACTGCCGGTGAGGTCCGCCTTCTCGAAATTGGGTGCCAGCAACTGGGTTCCCAGCAATTTGGCATTCTTAAGGTTGGCTTTGACGAAAATGCACCCTGGCAAGGCGCCGCGGCGGCGCGAACCCAGAAAATAAAAATTGGCGCGGACTTCGGATCCTTGGAGGTCTGCGCCGGTGAAATCTGCTGCTGCGAATTCGTCGAGCGTAGCCTCGGGGATCCGGGCTCCGACAAAGCGACTCCCTTCGATTTGTTCGAAAATTGCCCCGCCGCCTCGTATGCCGCTAAAGTCGCAGTGTTTGGCACTGCTGAACGTCGTACCAGATACTTCGGCACCGACAAAACTGCAGTTTTCGAAGCTGATCCAGCGGAAACTGAATCCGCTCAAATCCACCCCGTCGAAATTCTCGCCAGTAAATGTCAATTCCGCTGGAGTGGTATGACGCATGCGAAAGCGTGCGTTGGTTCCAAACAGCTTGGCCAATATCGGCGCACCGGTCTTGCCACCACGGATCAGGGCCAGAATTTCTGTGGGGCTGGGATCGACCAAGGTCATGAATGCCGCGACGTCCATCACCTGGATGGTCGCGCCCTTGGCGTTGAGTGATTGGGCCTTCTTCTGCACCGTTTTGCCCGCCGACAGGTCGGGCAGCACCAAATAATCAACCGCGGCATCAAGGTCGTCAACAACGACGCCCTGCTGTGCTTCGGCCATGGCTTGCATCCATTCCTGCGTGCCATAGCCGAATTTGCCGTTGAAGAGGACCTTCTTGCCAGCCAGGCGGTTGAGAAGGTTGGCGGTTGTCGTGTCGGTCATGTTGGGCTCCTGCTTAAAAAGGTGTTATGTCTAGTGTCGTCGTTCTTGGCGTCCTTGGCGTCTTTGCGGTAAAAATCTCCCACCGCGAAGACGCAAAGAACGCGGAGGTGTTTATAATTCATTGACCATGCGCTTAATGCCATCCTTAATTAACGGCACGTTCCAGTTCACCAGGAACCCGAGGTGACAGCCGGAAAGTTTGAGATAAGTTAAGAGCTGGGCGCTATGTACCGGAAGTAGCGCTTGCACACTCTTGTTCTCGATGAGGATGGTTTCGGCAACAAGAGTGTCGATACGATATCCCGCTTCGATCGTTATGCCACGGTATTTTACCGGTAATTTGATCTCGCATTGGACGGCAATACCCCTGGTGCTCAATTCGTGCGCCAGGCATGCCTGGTAGGTAGACTCCAGAAGCCCTGGCCCTAGCGCGCGGTGAACCTGCACCATGGCATCCACAATTTCGGTCGCAATCCGCTCCATCTCATCTCTGGTCATTGTTTGATCTCCTGGCCGTATCGTGCTTCTTCTTTCTATGGTCGTCTTTTGCGATCTTGGCGTCTTGGCGGTGCAATTAAATGTCCTCACGCACTGCAGCGAACGATGGAAACCGGGGCACGCCGCCGTCGGAGAGTTCCTGGTAACGGAACAGGACGGTGGCGCCGATGGAGGGCGGGGTTTCGCGCTGTTTGTCCGAAAAGCCGGTGCCCAGCGCGAACTCGATGCCGCTGGGCAGACGCACCAGCAGGGCGCCCAGGCGGCCTTTGTGGCGGCCGGTGCCGGCCTGGTGGCCGATGACCACGGCCTCGTCGTCACGGAAGGATTTGACTTTCAGCAGCGTGGCCGAGCGGCCAACGGCATACTTGGATTCGGGCTGGCGCAGCATCAGGCCTTCACCCTGGAGGGCTTCGACGCGGGCCAGTTCTTCCTGCAAATGGGCCAGGCCGGTGCAGCGGATGTGGGGATGAACCGCGGCGCACGGATGGGCGGCCAGGGAACGCAGGGCCGCCAGACGCTCTTCGAACGTGCCGCCGTGGGCGGGCATATCGAAGAGGAGGAAGTTGATCTGCTTCCAGTGCTCGGACTTGTCTTGCCGGCGAACAATGGCGACGGTCTTCTGGAAGGCCTTGCGGGCCAGGAACAGTTCGCCATCCAGCGGGTGGGGCGGCAGGCCGGCGATAAACCAGTCCGGCGCATGATAGACATTGCCCAGACGCGAGAGCAGTTGGGAGCCATTCCAATAGGCGCGTACGCCGTCGAGTTTCTCGGACATCCACCAGCCGGTGGGGTCCTGCAGGCCATCCCAGGGAGAGGCCAGCAGCACCGGCGCGCCGGCGGCGGCCGTGGCGGTGCTGGTGCGCGGCGGTGGGGCGGCAGTGCCCACGCGGGCCGTCTCGGCGGCGTCGCCGCGCAGCTTGCGCAGGTGCTTGCAGGTGCGTCTTTCGATGGGGAGGGATTGGTTGCGCCAGGCGGGGCAGGAGCAGGAATAAACGCCCCCGGTGTTCTTGAGTTCGTAGGGCTTGACGCCGGAACCCTGCATGAAAAACGATTCGCCATCGGCCAGATCGGGCATTGCAAATCTCCTGTTGTTGGGCCACGGCGGGCGGTCGCATGAATCACGATGCGTGCCAGAGTTGCGAGCCGCGGTATAGTTGGAATTCTCCACGCCCAAACGCCGCGCGTCAACCAGCCGCGATGCGCGGAAAGAACATTAGCAAGGAATGGTTGCCCAACTCGGCATAGGCGCAGCCAAAAGTACCATACCACGGATCGCACGGATAAGACGGATACCACGGATAAAACCAAAATGATGATGCGTTTCCATTCCTGATCCGTGAAATCCGTTCCATCCGTGGAATCAGTGGGTTGGTCGCGGTGGCAGGAATGTTGCGCTGGGCATAAAGAAGCGCTGGGTTGCGGCACGGATATGTGCGTGCCGCGGGTGAGGGAGTTCAAGGGTGTGCGAGCATCTTTTCCGCCAGGGCGCAGATACCCTTGTGGAACTGGTGCCAGGTGAAGCGGTGGGCGTGGGTCCGCAGGTGGGCCGGATCGAACTGGGCGGCGTGGTTTTCGAATTCGGTCAGGGCGGCGGCCAGGGCGGCGGGGGTTTGTTGCTGGAAGAACACCCCGGTGGGGTGTTTGGCGGTGCCGTGGGGCAGCACGGTTTCCAGCACGCCGCCGGCACCGTAGGCGATGACCGGCCGGCCGCAGGCCTGCACTTCCAGTGGGACCAGGCCAAAATCCTCTTCGCCGGGGAAGATCAGGGCGCGGCAGGTGGCGTAGCAGTGCTGCACTTCCTGTTCGCGTTGCCAGCCGGCAAAGGTGATGGTCTTATTGAGGGCTCCCCCCGCCAGGGATTTAAGCTTCGCTTCCTCCGGGCCGTGGCCAATGATCAGGAGGCGGCGTGTCGGATCGGCGGCGAACACGGCGATTGCCAGGTCGATCCGTTTATAGGGCACCAGCGCCGAGACAATCAGGTAAAAGCCCTGATCCGGCGGCGGGGCGGGGAGGGGGGGGGAGGATGGGGCGTCGATATAGGCCTGGTCGATGCCAGGATAGACCACATCCGCCGGGCGGCCATAACAGCGGTCGATGCGCTCGGCGACGTTGTGGCACGTGGTGGCAAAACGCGTCACGCCTTCATTAAGCTGCAAGTCCATGGCGCGCAGCGGTCCGGCGGCCATGCCGGCCATGTGCCGCGCCAGGCGGGGTTGGCCGGCAAAGTAATGGGATGCGGTGTCCCACACGTAACGCATGGGGGTAAAACAGTAACACAGGTGCGGCGTGCGGCGCGGAATGGGAATCCCCTTGGCCACGCAGTGGCTGGTGCTGATAACCAGGTCGCACGGGTCGAGCGCCAGGCTCTTGATCGCCTCGGGCAGCACGGGCAGCAGTTGCCGGTAGATCCGGCCGATGCGCGGCACGCGCTGGAGAAAACTGGTGACGTGCACGCGTTTTTCAATTTCCGGATCGACCGTGCCGGGGGTATGGAACAGCGTGGCGATCCGGGAATGCGGAAACAGGCGCACCAGTTCCAGCAGCACCTTCTCGCCGCCACGCATGCCGGTGAGCCAGTCGTGCACCAGCCAGACGCGGAGGCTCTCCGGCGGGCGGCCCAGGATCGTGGTAAGCTGCGCGTGCGTGTTCATGCGCCGCCAGATTACGCCGGACGGGGAGAAATGGGAAGGGGGTGGGCGTTATGCGGGTCGAACTTCGTTCATGCGCGGCCGAATGATGCCATCGAAGGCTGCCAACTGGCGGAGGCGGGGGTGTCAGCCTTCGAGTTTTGGGGTCAAAAACGCGGTCTTTGGGTGCTGAAGTTTGACGCGTTGGCATTCTTCGACGGCGGCGGGAGTTTTTTCTTGACGGCAATAAAAGAAAGTATTATAAAACCGTTTTATCAGAAATAGTTTTATGTGTGGGGCCTGGGACGGAATACGTGTCTGGCTGAGATCGCCAATTTGCAATGGTGCGGCAACCATTTCAGTGATCCTATCGATGGTGTTCTTTTGGTAACAACAGAAGTCCTGTTCATTTCCAAAATGTACTGGACGGTCTTCTAATTGTCGTGGGAATGTCATGTGATAGCTCGTGAGAAGGAAGGCGATTTTCATGTCGAGTTCGACGCGGTTTTCGGAGCGGGCGAAGGCGGTCCAACACTACTTTCGGCAGCGGTTGGGCACGCTGCGTGCCATGCATGGAGATGTTGTCCGAAGCCTGGGACGCAGAACCAAGGCGGCTGCACAAAAGGCCTGCCGCCGGGATGTTTCCATGTGGTCCGGGGGCGATGTTTACCGCGTATCGGGCGTCTGTCGCCAGATCCTGGCGGGCGTGGTTCACGAAGTGCTTGAGCCGCGGTTGTTGCTCTCGGGGCTTACCATCAACCAGTTGACCCCGATGGGGACCACCGACCCGTTTGATGTGGTGCAACTGGAATTCAGCGCGGCGGTGGACGACACGTCTGTCAACCTTGGGGACTTTGCCGTCAGTGGAGCGGGCGGCGCCATTACCCCGCAAAGCATCAGTCGGATCTCTCCGACGGTCTACCAGCTAACCCTGCTGGCGGGTTCCACTCCGGCGGGCACGTACAGTTTGCGTGTGGACCCGAGCATCCGCAGCGCCGTCGATGGGCAAATGATGGACCAGAATCGCAACGGCACGCCGGGCGAGGCGGGCGATGCCTATACCGCGGCGCTGGTCAGTGCCGGCGTCACGATAGCGGCCTCCGATCCGAGCTACGATGGCCAGGCGCTAATCGTATATGGCGGTACCGCCACGATTGACGGCACGCACGCGTTTGATTCAGTGGAACTACTGGGTGGGGCCGCGGCAACGCATTCGGCCACGACCACCACCACGGAGAGCAAACTGGATTGGCAGGTTGCCGGCGGGGTGTGGATTGACGCCACCTCCTCGATTGATGTGACGGGCAAGGGGTATTTGCCGGGTTACACGGCGGGCAACACCGTCGCGGGTGCGGCCACCGGTCGCGCCGGCGGCAGCTACGGTGGGTATGGGAATCCGGGCAGCGCCGGCAGCAGCACCAACGCGGTGTACGGGGATTATACGATTCCCAACGAACTGGGCAGCGGCGGCGCAGCCGGCGACGAGGGTGGAACTTCCGGCGGTGGATTGATTCACATTACGGCTGGGACGGTGCAACTAGATGGGGCGATCCGTGCCAATGGGCTAAGTTACACCAGCAGCGGGGCGGCGGCAGGCAGCGGCGGGGGCATTCTAATAAACGTCGGGGCGATCGCTGGTGCCGGGACCATCTCGGCCAATGGCGGCAACGCCAACCGGGAAAGCGGCAGCGGCGGCGGCGGGCGCGTGGCGGTGTACTACACCACACTCAATGGCTTTGATCCGACCCTGCAGGCGACCGCCCTGGCGGGTACGGGCGGCAATGGCGCCGGATCGGTGGGTACGGTGTTTTTACAGGACGGCACGGGGACCAACGTGCTGCGGATCGATTCGCATGGCAGTGCCAACAGTGGCTATACGCCCTTGGGCGTGCCGGGCGACACGCAGTTTACGGTGAGTCATCTGGTGGTTAGTGCAGGCAATCTGGCCGACAGTGTGGTGGTGGTGGTGGTGGTGCCGGAGCACCAGATGGCGATCCAGGCCACGACGGTGGACCTGCTCAACGGGGCGGTGCTCACGACGCGGCCGACGACGGCGGCGCAGGAGTATTCGTTGCAGATGACCGTGACGGGAACGTTGACGGTGGATGCCAATTCTGCGATCGACGTGACCGGCACTGGGTACTTGCCGGGTTACACGGTGGGCAACACAACGACGGGCGCGGCCAGCAACCGCAATGGCGGCAGCTACGGTGGGTATGGGAATCCAGGCAGCACCGGTGGGAGCACCAATGCGGTGTACGGGGATTACCACAGTCCCAACGAATTAGGCAGTGGCGGTGGTGCGGGTGATCAGGGTGGAACTTCCGGCGGTGGTTTGATTCATATTACGGCCGGGACGGTGCAACTGGATGGGGCGATCCGCGCCGACGGGCAGAGTTGGTCCGGCAGCGGGGCGGCGGCCGGCAGTGGCGGGGGCATTCTCATAAACGTCGGAACGATCGCGGGAGCCGGGACCATCTCGGCCAATGGTGGCAATGCCAACCGGGAAAGCGGTAGCGGCAGCGGCGGGCGCGTGGCGGTGTATTACGATACCGACACGCTGGCGGTGGCGAACGTCAGCGCCAACGGCGGTTCGGGCGGCAGTGGCAGCGGTGCGGTGGGAACGGTGTATCTCAAGGCCAATGGTGG
>Ga0316217_10000884_pt1 | contig 40929 bp, 40 predicted proteins | sample 1anoAmetaG_FD_203633 | JGI IMG/M metagenome (GOLD analysis project Ga0316217, IMG submission 203633) | Freshwater microbial communities from Trout Bog Lake, Wisconsin, USA - 1anoA | ecosystem: Environmental > Aquatic > Freshwater > Lake > Hypolimnion/Profundal zone | place: USA: Wisconsin...
GGATGTGGGAGACACGAACTTCCTTCTGGAACAGCAGATCGACAAGTTCCGCTTCCGCGAGGAGAACGAGCGCGTGATCGCCCTGGGCGGCAAGCCCTGCACCGGCCGCGCGCTGCTGCTGGGCATCACCAAGGCATCGCTCTCCACCGACAGCTTCATCTCGGCGGCGTCGTTCCAGGAGACCACCCGCGTGCTTACCGAGGCAGCCATCAACGGCTACATCGACAACCTGCGCGGTCTCAAGGAAAACGTCATCGTCGGCCGCTTGATCCCGGCCGGAACCGGCATGGAGTACTACCGCAACGTGCAGCTGGCTCCGGAGCTGGAAGCCGCAGCCGAAAACGTCCAGGAAGAGATTCGCAAGGAGCAGGAGGAGTTCGAACGCAACCTCGAACTCATGCGGACCGAGGGCGAGAACGAAGCCGAGGAGCTCAGCGCCGAAGGCTAATTGTCGGCATGAGAAAAAACTTCAGGGTGCCCCATCCTAGCCCGCAATTGGCTAGGGTGGGGCCTTTGCTTTTGTCTCTGTCTTTGCCCCCTGCCCTTGCTGTTGCGTGGCGATTCCAGGTGGAACTCCGCCCGTGCCTGATCAAAATGGAGAAGCCCCTCTAATCGCTGCAGCGGAAAGCGCGCGTATCCTGCTTCGCACTGCCAGAGCTGCTGGCTGTCAATTACAATCACTACGGCCATTCCTGGCCGGAGACAGCACCCGCGGCGCTTTTATGATGCGATTCCTGAAACATCTGCGGACGGCCCTGCTGCAGTCGCTGGAGCATGACCAGTTTGCCGTGGCCAAGGCCGCGGCCTACTCGGCGATTCTCACCCTGTTTCCCGCCGTGCTTCTCATCGCGTCCATTCTCACCGCCTCGCACAGCACGCGCGGCTTCATCCGCGAAATCTCCTACGCCATTGGCGGAATCCTGCCCTCGGGCACGGCGCCCTCGGTGCTCACATTTTTTGAAGGCCGCAAACCGGCTCCGGTGCGCATGATCGTCACCACCTCGGTCATCACGCTCTGGACCGGATCCGGCGTCATGATCTCCTGGATGGAGGGGTTTCGCCGCGCCTACCAGATGCCGCCCAAGATCTGGAACATCACCGCCGAGCGGATGGTCTCCTTCCTGCTGGTCTTTCTAGCTGGGCTGCCCATGGCCTTTGCCAGCTTCCTGCTGGCTTTTGGAGACGAGATTCAGAACTGGATGGCCTTCCACGCCAATCGCGACCTGGACGTTTACCTGCTGGCCACCTGGATGGTGGTGCGCTGGCTGATCGCGGGACTGACCACCGTGGCCGTCATCGCCCTCATCTACCATCACGGACTGCCCCGCACCCAGCCCTGGCACCGCGTCGTGCCCGGCTCGATTCTGGCCACCGGACTCTGGATCGCCTCCACCACGATCTTCGGCTGGTATCTGCGCCATTACGCGGACTACGGAGTCATCTACGGCTCGGTGGGCACCGCCATCGCCCTGATGATCTGGCTCTACATTGTTTCTTTTATCATCCTGATCGGCGCGGAGTTCAACGCGGTGCGCTATCCTCGTTATCTGTTCGGCACCTTCTCCAAACTGGAGCGGGACGACGCCGCCAGGGAACAGGATTCACAGGAACTATGAACGGGAGCCGGAAGCCCTCGCTTGCCACGGAACATTCAGCAGAGCCGGTCTTCCGGCGCCGCGCCAAGATCGTCTGCACGCTGGGCCCATCGTCGAGCAGCGAGGAGCAGATTGGCCAGTTGCTGCGGCTCGGCATGGACGTGGCCCGCCTCAACTTCTCCCATGGCAGCCATGACGAACATCTGCAGCGCATTCGTTCGCTGCGCAAGGCGGCTGCCGAATTAAAACGCACCGTCTGCATTCTGCAGGATTTGCAGGGGCCCAAGATCCGCACCGGCGTGCTGCGCGGACACACCCCGGTGTGTCTGGTCACCGGCTCGCGCGTCACCATTACCAGCCGCGAGGTGGAAGGCACGGCCGAGCTGCTGGGCACAACCTTCAAGAGCCTGGCGCGCGAGGCCGCGGTGGGGTCGCGGATCCTGCTCTCCGACGGGCGGCTCTCGCTCAAGGTTCTGCGGGTGCTGGGCGAGGACGTGGAGTGCGAGGTGGTCGATGGCGGCTTGCTGGGCGAGCATCAGGGCATCAATCTGCCGGGCGCGGTGCTCAGCGTGCCCTCGCTCACGCGCAAGGACCGGCAAGATCTTGCCTTCGGACTCTCGGCCCAGGTCGATGCCATAGCGATCTCGTTTGTGCGCAGCGCGGCCGATATCCGCGCGGTCAAAAAGATCATCGCCGCCGCGGGCAAGGACACGCCGGTAATCGCCAAGCTGGAAAAGCCGCAGGCCATCGAGAACCTGGAAGAAATTCTGGAGATCGCCGATGGCGTCATGGTGGCGCGCGGCGACCTCGGGGTGGAAGTGGAGCCGGAAAAAGTTCCCACCATTCAGAAGCACGTCATCCGCCGCGCCATGCACTGGCGCAAGCCGGTCATTACGGCCACGCAGATGCTGGACTCGATGATTCAGAATCCGCGCCCCACCCGCGCCGAAGCCAGCGATGTGGCCAACGCGATCTATGACGGGTCGGATGCGGTGATGCTGTCGGGTGAAACCGCCAGCGGCAGCTACCCGCGCGAGTCGCTGAGCATGATGGTGCGCATCGTCGCCGAGACCGAAGCCGACATGCGCCGGATGATTGCGCCGCCGCGCCGCGCCCTCCGGCTATTGACGATTCCGCAGGCAATCTGCGAAAGTGTGGCTCATGTGGCTGAGGAGTTGAACATGCGGGGCATTGCCGTCTTTACCGCCAGCGGCAACACGGCGGGGTTGATTTCCAAGTACCGGCCCTGCGCCGAGGTGTATGCCTTCTCGCATGTACCGGAGGTGGCCAACCGCCTGAATCTCTACTGGGGAGTCCGTCCCGTGCCCATCACGCCGCTGGAGAGCGTGGAGGCCATGGTGGACACCGCCGAAGCCGAACTGCGCCGCGCCCACGTGGCCCACACCGATGACATCGTGGCCATTGTGGCCGGAACCTGCATGGGAACCACCGGCTCGACCAACTTTATCCGCTTGCATCGAATCCGGCCACTGAGCGGCGGCCGGCCAAGAGCGAACAAATCTGCCGCACTGAAATCCAGCGCAAAGGAACCCCAAAGATGACCGATCCAATCCGTTCCATGGCGATCCTGAAACCGCATCCCGGCATGGAGCAGGAGATGGTTGCATTTCTGCGCGAGTTTTACAGCATGATGAACGTCAAGAAGTACTCGCGCGACATGCTCTTTCACGATCAGAAACTGGGCGATACCTACGTCCATATCCGCCTCTGGCGCTCGCCCGAGGCGCGCGAGGCCGCCATGCACGATCCCGACGTGCATCGCTACTGGATGAAGCTGCCTGAGCTGGGAACGGTCACCGATATCTATGAGGACCTGGAGCCGATCTTCTCCACCGAGCGAAGCCTGGTGGTGGAGCAGCCCGATGATTACGAGGGCGAAGAAATCTGATCGCACGTGTGCGTGAGGAACAGTTTTTTTCGAATGTCATCCTGAGCGAAGCGAAGGACCCCTGCGCCGCCGAAATGGGAAGTGCAGTTCCAGAGGCATTTCTGCCACCCCGGCCTCTGTTAGACCAGTTCCCGATTTGCTGTATGCCGAGGCTTAGGCTCTCCCAGGTCAGCGCCGCAAAAGCGCGGCGCGGGACCCGGGGCACCCGCCTCAGTTGATCCACTTCGAGTCGTCGTCTTTCTTGTCCAGCGAGGGGCCGCGGTAGTTTCCGTGCTCGTCGAAGTATTCGTCGTGCTTGTTCTTGCGCATGTACACCTCGAATTTTTTGGCCGCCTGCCGCCGCTTCCATTTGTAGTAGCGGTTGCGCAATCCGAACGCACTTTCGGAGGCCGCGGTCTGCAGTCCGTAGCGCGGGATGAACTTCAGGTAAATCCAGCCGAAGAGCGCGCCGCCCAGGTGGGCAAACTCCGCCACTCCGTTGGTGCCTTCAAAGGCGCTCACAAAGGCGATGAACAGCCAGATCGCGACGATGTAGCGCGCCTTGATCGCCATGGGGAGCGGAAAGATATAAACTTGCCGGTCGCCGTTCAGGATTCCGAAGGCGATCAGAAGTCCGAAGAGTCCACCCGAGGCGCCGATGGTGGACGATAGCCAGACCTGCCCCATGATGCGGAACAGCGCGAACGGCACGTGCTCGTAGGCGATGAGGCCCACAGCGCCCACCGCGATCGTGGTCAGCGCCGCGCCCACCACGCACCAGAAATAAAATTCGTAGAAGCGCCGCTCGCCGAAGTCCATCTCGAACTGCGAGCCGAACATCCACAGGCCCAGCATGTTGAACAGCAGATGCAGCACGCTGTGCGGATCGTGCAGAAATGCATAGGTGACCAGCTGCCAGATCTGCCCATGCACCACCGCCACCGGGCGCAGGTAGAGGTAGAACTCGGCGAACTCGGCCGCCGCCGGCACCGTGAGCCGCGACAGCATCATCACCAGATACACCGCCACGTTGGCGATGATCAGCGTCTTCACCGCGCGCGTGAACGGCGGAAAGCCAAACGTGGTTGCGGGTCCGCCGCGTGCCATAAATCTCCCCGGAAGCGCTTGTTGCAAGCGCACTCCTGCCAGCTAAAACATTATCCCCCAGACGGGTGCCTCCGTCTGGAATTTCTCGTCCGACGCAACTGCCTTTTTCCCGGCCAGGCCGGCTTGGGGAAAGTAAATATATTTTTCCACATTCATCCCGGAATCCCGGGCATCCAACCATCCCGGCTGTGCATTTCTGTTGGCGACAACACTTGACGCTGCCGGGGAAGAGAATCTAAATATAAATGCGGGGCCGCGTGCGCTGGCAAGCATCTCCGGTCAAAGCAAGAAAATGGGAGGAAGTCATGGTTCTGTGCCCAGAGTGCGAGAGCGATCTGGATGTTGAAGAAGATGAACTCGACGAAGGCGAAATCCTTTCGTGCGCCGAGTGCGGCAGCGACTTTGAAGTAGTCGGAGTCGAGCCTCTGGAACTGACCAAGGTCGGCGACGAGACGGAAGCCGAAGAAGAAGAGGACGCCAAGGATCTCGACGAGGAAGCCGATTACTAGGCGGAGCCGGCGCAGAGCTTCGCCGGAGGCTGCTGTGTCGCTGCGGTGGCACCGGGGCCGTGCCGGGGGCACCATTAGGCGCGCGATCGCGCACGAGGCGACGCATCTGCCGGAGGCTGGCATTTCCGCCGCCCGCGAGGAGCGCGCCGGCGTTCGCGTCCGGAGCCGTGGCATCACGGCCGGCAAGGCGGGAGGCGGCAGCGTGCGCCGCCTCATCCGGATTGGCGCGGCCATCGTGCTGCTGTCTGCCTCTCTCTGCGCGGAACCAAGAGGGAAGAAGGCCGAGGAAGCCGTCGCGCTCCGTGATCTGAGCGGGGCCGTCTTCGACAAGAGCCGCCACCCTGTCTCCGGCGCTGTCGTGTATCTGAAAAACACGCGCAGCCTGGCCATCCGCACCTACATCACCAGCAACGACGGCTCCTACCGCTTCAACCACCTGTCGCCCGACGTCGAATATCAGATTCGCGCCGAGTCCGCCGGCCACAAGAGCCCGGACAAAACCCTCAGCTCCTTTGACACCCACCGGCAGCCGCGCATCAACCTCGTACTCAAAAACCTCGCACTCAAAAAGTAATTCCGTCCAGCCGTGGGAAGAACGCCGCACCCGGACCCATCGCAAACAGAAAAGCCGCCCGCAGGCGGCTTTTCCTCACATCCAATCGCTTACTCGTTCGAACCGCGCTTCCAGTCCAGCAGTTCTCCGATCGTCGAGGTACCCGGTGAAGATTGCGGCGTCTTGTAAGCTTCCACTTCGGTGCGAGTGGCTTCCTCGCCCACGGCGCGAATGCTCAAGCCGACCTTTTTCTCCTCCGCGTTCATCTTGATGATCTTGAACTCGAACTCCTGGCCCGGCTCCATCATGAGCTGCTGGCTGTTGGCGTCCAAGGCCTCCGAGTTGTGGCAGAGACCCTCCACACCATCGGCAAGCTCGACAAAGGCGCCGAAGCTGGCCAGCCGCAGAATCTTGCCCTTCAGCACGTCGCCCACGCGATGCGCCTCGAAGAAGCTCTCCCAGACGTCGGGCTGCAGTTGCTTGACGCCCAGCGACAGGCGGCGGTTGTCCGGCTCAATGGCCAGCACAATGGCCTTTACCTTGTCGCCCTTCTTCAGTACCTCAGAAGGATGCTTGACGCGCTTGGTCCAGCTCAGGTTGCTGACGTGCACCAGTCCGTCGATGCCGTCTTCGATTTCGATAAATGCGCCGAAGTCGGTCAGGTTGCGAACCTTGCCTTCCACCGTGCAGCCCACCGGGAACTTCTCGTGCAGGCTCTCCCACGGATTCAGCTCAAGCTGCTTCAGGCCCAGTGAAATGCGGCGCTCCTGCGGGTTCACGTTGAGCACCACGGCTTCCACCTGATCGCCCACGTTCACCATCTTGGAGGGATGCTTCATGCGCTTCGACCAGGTCATTTCGCTGACGTGGACTAGGCCTTCGATGCCCTGCTCCAGTTCCACGAACGCGCCGTAGTCGGTCACGCTGATCACGCGGCCATGCACGCGTGCGCCAATCGGATAGCGCTCGCTGGCATCCAGCCACGGGTCGGGCGTCAACTGCTTAAAGCCCAGCGAAACCCGCTGCTTGTCGCGATCGAACTTCAATACCTTTACCTGAATCTGGTCGCCGACGTTCACCAGGTCGCGGGGATGCGTCAGCCGGCCCCAGCTCATGTCGGTGATGTGCAGCAGGCCGTCGATGCCGCCCAGGTCCACGAACGCGCCGTAATCGGTCAGGTTCTTCACCGTGCCGGTCAGCACTGCGTTCTCTTCCAGGTGGCCCATGGTCACGTCGCGCTTGGCGGTCACCTCTTCATCGAGGATCTGCTTGCGGCTGACCACGATGTTGCCGCGCTTCTTGTTCACCTTGATGACGCGGACTTCCAGGTCCTGGCCCTTCAGCGCGTCCAGGTTGCGCACCGGGCGAACGTCCACCTGGGAGCCAGGCAGAAACGCGCGCGCGCCGAGAATATCCACTGTCAGGCCGCCCTTGATGCGGTCGATGACCCGAGCTTTCACGGAAGTTTTGTCGTTGTGGGCTTTTTCGATCTCGTCCCACACGTGCAGACGCTGGGCCTTCTGGTAGGAGAGGTTTACATAACCCTCTTCGGTATGGCCCTTTTCCACCATGACGTCGATGGCGTCGCCGGGTTGGAACTTCACGTTCCCGTCGTGGTCCTTGGCTTCTTCCAGGGACACAACGCCCTCGGACTTCAGCCCAATGTCCACTACCAGATAGTTGCTGTTGATGCTAACCACCGTGCCCTTAAGGACGCGGTCTTCGTTAGCTGCGAGTTCGGCCTGCTCCTGCTCGAACGACTCCAGTGCTGCTGCGAAATCTTCCGTCATGTTTTCGTTTTGTCGGTTGCGGGAGTTGCCCTCGGCAGGCTTCTCCAACAAAGTTTTTGAGATTGGGCTTTGCTGCTCGGCTGGCTGATCGTCCGTTGGCATACCGGTGTCGCGGGGCTGCTCGAAAGCTGGAGTGTCGTCGCGTGTATCGTTAGATGCCATTTAATTTACGTTTGCCTCCGCGTGGTTGAGCACGGCAGAGACAGCTGAAAATGTGCGGACTGCTGGCTTTCTTGATTGGTATGGAACCTGCTTGCACAGGCTTGAACAACCAGCGGCCGGATCTCCCTGCTAATTTGCCCGAACAGGGAGACTGTTCAAACTATAGCAACGCCAAAGAAGGGAGTCAAATCCTTAACCGTCACAATCATCAAGAATTCATCCAGGGCTGCCCGGTTCCCAGCTTTGGCCCTGCCTGCCGCCGGGAATGGAAGGCCGGAGACCGTCGTGCCGGATCAGGACGATGGAGGAATTTCGGTCCGCCTCTGCCGGCCCATCTTTTTTAGGCCATCTTTTAGCGACTCAATGCGCGTCCCTTTGTTACCCTCACCGGTATGGATCATCTTTTCACGCCCTGGCGCTACACCTACGTGTCCACCGCTGACCGCGCCACCTCGTGCATCTTCTGCGACCGCGCCGGCAACGCCGCTGCCGAAAACGATGAGGAGAATCTCGTCCTTTATCGGGGCGAGCACTGCTTCATCATCGTCAACCGCTATCCCTACACCTCGGGACACGTCATGGTCGTTCCCTACCGGCACGTCGACCGTCTCGATCTGCTCTCTGCCGAGGCCGCCGGCGAGATGATTCTCCTCGCGCAGCGCACGGAAACCGTCCTGCGCCAGCTCTACCGCCCGGATGGCATCAATTTGGGAATGAATATAGGAAAGGCGGCCGGAGCCGGAGTCGCGGGGCACATTCACATGCACGTGCTGCCCAGGTGGTTCGCCGATGGCAACTTCATGAGCGTCATCGGCGAAACCCGAGTTCTGCCGGAGTCACTGGAAGATACGGCCCGCCGCATCCGCGAGGCGCTGGCGGGCCAGTAAGCTAGCGGCCCTTCTTGACGCCCACGTGGGCGCTGGGCACATCCTTGACCACGATCTTGCCGCCATCGGACTTGATGGGGAAGTAGGCCAGGGTAGCCGAAACTGCACCGCCGGTGTTCTTGCCCTCCTGCAGCGGATCGAAGATCGCGTCATGGCAGGGGCAGATGAAACCGAAAGCGGCGACAGCCTCGCTTTTGGCGTGAACGTCGGTCATCAGGCATCCCTGGTGCGTGCACACCGCCGACCAGGCCGCCAGGCCGTCGATGGTGTCGGGCGCCATGTCGGCAGGAATCTTGTCTTTCGAGACCCGGTACAGCAGCGTGGTGAAGTTATCGCCATCGCGAACCGCTCCGCTGGGATCCTGCGGCATCACCGTCAGCGGCTTCGCGTCGAGAACCACGTCGTCCACCATTACGACACTGCCCTTCTTTGGGCCGTCGGTGAAGACAAACACATCGCCCACCTGCGGCGCATCCTTTTGAACGTCCGCAAAGGCCGGTGTGCTTGCACCAATCGACACGACAGCCGCCGCACCCACCAGGCCGCAGGTGCCCTTCAGTACATCCCGTCTTTGTTGATTGAACTTCGTATCCATAATTCCCCTTGTATTCTCTCTTTAAAAGATTTAAGTACCCACTAATTTTCCTACAACACCGTTTCAACAGCGTAGCCGGGGCCAGGCACTTGCCGCCTGCCCCCTCCGCGCATGTCTAAGCTTATCTGCCGGGCTTGACCCCAATCCAACTCATGATGGCGTCGCCTACGACCAGTTTGTCATCGTGGATTCTCACCGGGATCTGCGGCAGCGCGCGCGTCTTGGCGCCGCCCGTGTTCTCGCCGCCCTGCAAGGGATCGAAAAGACCCTGGTGACACGGGCATACAAACTGCTTGGTTGCCGCATCCCAGCCGTCTACCATGCAGCCCTGGTGCGTACACACCGCCGAGTAAGCAATGAGTCCCTGCCACGTGTCTCCAACGATGTCAGCCGGAATCTTGTCCGGCGCAACCCGGTACAGCAGGATCGTGGAGTGTTCGCTCTCGCGGACCTTTCCGGTTTCGCTATTCACCGCCTGCACTGTGGTCGGAGGCGCGTCCTGCACGATGTCTTCCAGTTTCACTTCCTGGCCCTTTTTCGGACCATCGGCGAAGACGAACGTGTCAAATCTTTCCGGCGCTCCTACCGGCTGCGGCTGCGTGCCACGCCCACCGGCGGCAAATGCATTCACGCTTCCCCCCACTGTTACCAGCGCTGCCGTCCCAGCCAATGCACACCCGGACTTCAGCAGATCCCGTCTTTCCTTACTGAAATTTGACTTCATGAACCCCAATCCTCCCTAGACAGATTGCCACTCTGTTTCTAGCGTATTGGAAAAGCATCGGTTGCATCAAGCAATCCAATCAAAATAGCGCCAAGGAGTACGTTTTTCGTCCGGTTGGCGCGTTCGGGATGGCGGCTGCCTTTCCGAGTTCCTACCTTGCTAATTCTGTTTCCGGCCGTTTTGTTCAGTTTTTCTTGAAATCTCAGGAGAAAGCTCAAGAAATCCCGTAGCCGGGTGAGAGCGGCTTACCCCTCCAGCATCGCCATCAGCTCCGCCTCGCCGATCACCTGCACCCCGAGCGACCGCGCCTTGTCCAGCTTGGAACCCGCCTCCTCGCCCGCCACCACGTAGCTGGTCTTTTTGCTGACCGAGCCGCTCACCTTGCCGCCCGCATCCTCAATCCTCTGCTTCATCTCGTCGCGGGAATACGTCGGCAGCGTTCCGGTGAGCACAAAGGTCAGCCCGGCTAGCTGCGTGCCGCGCACCTTCTTTACGCCCGTCATCCGCAGGCCCGCCGCGCGCAGTCGTTCCATCAGCCGGATGTTTTTCTCCTCGGCAAAAAACTCGCGAATGCTCGCCGCGATGCGCGGCCCCACTTCGTTCACCTCTTCCAACTCTTCCGCGCTCGACTGCATCAGCGCGTCGATCGAGCCGAAGTGCTCCGCCAGAAACTCCGCCGTGCGCTCGCCCACCATGCGGATGCCGAGTCCGAAGATCACCCGCTCCAGGCCCAGCTTTTTCGACGCTTCAATCTCGCCGAGCACGTTCTCCGCGCTCTTCTTGCCCATGCGCTCCAACCGCAGCAGGTCCTCTTCCTGCAGTGAATACAAATCCGCCACGTTGTGCACCAGCCCAGCCGTCAGCAACTGGTCCACGAGCGCCTCGCCCAAGCCCTCGATGTTCATTACCTTGCGCGAGGCAAAGTGCAGCAGCGACTCGCGCAGCTTGGCCGGGCAGTTCACGTTGACGCAGAATGAATTCACCTCGCCCTCGGCCCGCACCACGTGCCCGCCGCACTCGGGACACTGCTTCGGCATCTCCCACTCGCGAGCATCGTGCGGCCTGCGATGCTCGCCCTCGTTCACCACCCGCGTCACCTTGGGAATCACGTCGCCGCCGCGCTCCACCATCACCCAGTCGCCGATACGCACGCCCAGCCGCTCCACCTCGTCCTGGTTGTGCAGCGTGGCGCGCGAAACGGTGGTGCCGCCGATGAACACCGGCTTCAGCAATGCCACCGGAGTCAGCTTGCCGGTGCGTCCCACATTCACCACAATGTCCTGCACCTGTGTCACCCCTGCGCGCGCCGCAAACTTGTAGGCGATGGCCCACCGCGGAGCCTTGCCGGTGAAGCCCAGCCGCTGCCACAGGGCCGTTGAGTTCACCTTCACCACCACGCCGTCGATTTCGTACGGAAGCCCGTCGCGCGCCGCCTCGGTGGCGTCCACAAACTCCCAGATCTCCTCGAACGTCCGCGCCAGCCTGCGATGCGGGTTCACCTTGAAGCCCGCTGCACTCAGCGTCTCCAGCGCCTCCCACTGCGAAGCACACGCCGGACGTCCCTCCCGCAGCAAAAAGTACGAGTAGAAATCCAGCCGGCGCTCGGCCGTGATGTTCGGCTCCAGCACCCGCACCGCACCGGCCGCCGCGTTGCGCGGATTGGCAAACGGCGCGAGCCCCGCCTCTTCGCGCTGCTCGTTCATCGCCGCGAACGACTTCACCGGCATCAGCACCTCGCCGCGCACCTCAAACGGAGCCACGAGCCCCGCCCGCCGCATCGCCTCGTGCCCCACCGTCAGCGGAATCGACCGGATCGTCCGCAGATTCGCCGTCACATCCTCGCCCACCGCTCCATCCCCGCGCGTAATGCCGCGGACGAACTTGGCGCCAGCGGCCGCACCTGCATCCTCCGCAGGGTGCCCCATCCTAGCCATCTGTTGGCTAGGGTGGGGAAGTTGACTTTGACCTTGATCTTGATCTTGACTTGGACTCTCCAACTCCTCTGCCGCCACATAATGCAGGGCCATCGAAAGCCCATCCAGCTTGTACTCGCACTCGTACTCCACGTCGGACGACCCGGCCAGTTCCATCACCCGCCGCGTCCAGTCGCGCAACTCCTCCTGGTTGTAGGCGTTGTCCAGCGAGAGCATCTGCGCCGAATGCGCCACCTTGACAAAGCCCTCGCGAGCCTTGCCGCCCACCCGCTGCGTCGGAGAATCCGGCGTCACCAGCTCAGGATGCGCGCGCTCGATCGCCTTCAGCTCGTTCACTAGCCGATCAAACTCCGCGTCCGTTATCTCCGGCTGATCCAGCACAAAGTACAAGTGCTCGTGACGGCGAATCTCTTCGCGCAACTTTTCGGCATGCTGTTCAGGCGAGTCGTGCGTAGTCATACAGCGGAAATTATAGGCCAAGCGCCTGCGGCCGTCGGCGCAGCGTTACCCGGCGCATCATTCCCCACCTTGATACAATGAACACATACTCCCCAGCGCAGGAATCCCGCGCGGCACCAGGGTTTAGCCCTCGTCCGCCGGAGCCCGGTCGCAGACAGCAGAATTCGTGAAGTCTCTCAAACATTTTCTCGTGCGTTACAAAGCCTGGATCATGGCCGTGCTCGCACCTCTGGGCGGCGTCTGGGCTCTGCTACTCATCGCATTCATTGACGCTTCTTTCTTCGGGATTCCCATCGATCCCGTCTTTGTCTTCTACGCCGCCACCGAACCCCGGCGCATCCTCATCTTCGCCGTAATGGCCTCGCTCGGATCGGCCATCGGCAGCCTCGTCCCGTATTTCATCGGCTACAAGGGGGGCGAAGAGTTCGTGGTAAAAAAGATCGGCCAGCAGCGTTTTGCCCGCCTGCACGCCCTCTCGGAAAAGTACGGCGATCTGGCGCTCATCATTCCGGCGCTCATGCCACCCGGCTTTCCCTTTAAAGCCTGTGTGCTCATGGCCGGAGTCACCGAACTGGATTGGCCGCACTTCCTGCTCGCCATCTTCGTCGGCCGCCTGCTGCGCTTCCTCATCGTCGGCGGGCTCATCCTGGCCTACGGCCCGGAGATTCTGAGCTTCATGCTCTCGGCCTTCCAGCATCATCGCGGCGCAACCTTGGCGACCGTCGCTGCCCTCGGGGCGATCATCTTCCTCATCGTGCGCATCAGCCAGTCGCGCGGTCGCGCGGTCACGGACCTCAGCGTTGCCTAGCCCGCTGCCCATCCGCGTCATCGGCGCCGGCCTCGCCGGTCCCGAGGCCGCCTGGCAGTGTGCCCGCCGCGGCCTCCCCGTCACGCTCTGCGAGATGCGTCCGCTGCGCACCACTCCGGCGCATGAGACCGATCTGTTTGCCGAACTGGTCTGCTCCAACTCGCTCAAAAGCGACAGTGAAAACTCCGCGCCGTGGCTGCTCAAGCAGGAGATGCGCCACGCCGGTTCGCTGCTGATGGAGATGGCCCGCCGATCCAGCGTTCCCGCCGGACATGCCCTCGCCGTCGATCGCCTTGAGTTCAGCCGCCTGGCCACCGAGGCCATCGCCGCCGAGCCCCTCATCCGCGTGGAGCGCACGGAGGTGACGTCGCTCGACGGCTTCGACGGAATCACCATCCTCGCCACCGGCCCGCTCACCTCAGACGCGCTGGCCTTGGAAATTCAGCGCCTCAGCGGCAGCGACCGCCTGTATTTCTTCGACTCCATCTCTCCCATCGTCGAAGCCGATTCCATCGACCACTCCAAGGTCTACATGGCGGCTCGTTACGATAAAGGCACCGCCGACTACATCAACTGTCCGATGATGCGCGAGGAGTACGAAGCCTTCATCGCCGCCCTCGCAGCGGCCACGCCCGCCGATTCCCATGAGTGGGACAAAGTGCCGTACTTCGAAGGCTGTCTCCCCATCGAGGAGATCGCACGCCGCGGTCCCGACACCCTGCGCTTCGGTCCCATGAAGCCGGTTGGCCTGCGCAATCCCCACACCGGAAACATTCCCTACGCGGTCGTCCAGCTTCGCCAGGAGAATCTGCGCGCCGACTCCTACAACCTCGTCGGCTTCCAGAACCACCTCAAGTTCGGCGAGCAGGCCCGCATCCTGCGCATGATTCCCGGCCTGGAGAACGCGCGCTTCCTGCGCTACGGCCAGATCCACCGCAACACCTACATCAACGCCCCCGCGCTGCTCACGCCAAGCCTGCAGATGAAGCAGCACCCTCGCATCCTGTTTGCCGGCCAGCTCTGCGGAGTTGAGGGCTACGTCGAATCCATCGCCACAGGCCTGCTCGCCGGCATCACCGCCGCCGCATTAGCCACAAGATGCGCGAGTGGCTCCCATCTGCCCTCTGTTGGCAAATGTGGGGAACAGGAAAACGCGGGTGCCCCATTCAAGCCCTCTGTTGGCTTGGGTGGGGCTGTTGACTTTGCTGTGAACCTCGCCGCCCCGCGCGCCAGCGCCCATGGCTCGCTCGTCCACTACCTCTGCAACGCCGACCCGGCCCACTTCCAGCCGGCCAACATCACCTTCGACCTGCTCGAACAACTCGACGAGCAGACGAAGCGCAAGGTGCGAGACAAAAAACTTCGCCATCAAATGGTCTGCGAGCGCGCCTTCGCCGCCTGGGAATCCTGGTTCGCGCAAATCACCGAAGCTCTTCCCGCGCGTTGAGCCAGCGGCCAAGGAGTTGCGATGCGCATGTGGATGGTGGACCCGAAGAAGATGTGCCGCAAGCACCTGCTGGGCGAGCACGTTGAAATTCACATGCTGGTTGGAACCCTGCTCAAAGGCCGCTCGATCGACGGCTTCCTCGAACGCGGACTGCTGGAGCCGCAGAGCGCCCGCAAACGCCACGATGCTCTCGCCGCCGAGATGCAAGCCCGCGGCTACAACCACAGCTCTCCGCTGCCGCAATTCCCGCGCTACAAGTGTCTTGTCCGTGTTGGGCTAGAGCGCTCCGAAGCCGAGCTCGCCGCCCGCTGCCCCGACTGCCGAAAGCTGATCGAGGGCGATTAGATTGTTTCGCTCTGCCCGTCGAAATCAATTTAGGGAGTGTCATCCTGAGCGCAGCGAAGAACCCCAGCGCCGCTCAAATATCCCGCACGGCTGGAGGCATTCAACCAGCAATCGATTTTCAGAAAAAGAACAAAGCGAAGTCAACGGACCCACATTAGCCAAAGACAGGCTAATATGGGGCACCCACTGCACTAAGTTTGTGCACAGATGAGGGTGCCCGTTACCGCTCTTTCTTCACGTTCGGCACAAAAACCTTTCTCTTTCGCGGACTCACCTTGAACCAGATCGGCGCCCCTTCAAACGTAAACGCCTCCCTGATCTGGTTCTCCAAAAATCTCTGATACGAGAAGTGCAGCTTCACGTCCTTATCGGTAAACAGAACGAACGTCGGAGGCGCGACCGCGGCCTGCGTCATGTAATAAATCCTGACCTTGTTTCTTGCGGGCACCGAAGCCCGCTCGAAGTCCACCGTCCGCAAAAAGCGGTTCATTTCGCCGGTGGTAATGCGGCGCCAGCGCTCGCGCGCCACCCGCTCCACGGTCTCAAAGACGCGCTTCACGTTCTTGCCGTTCAACGCGCTCACAAAGATCACCGGCGCGTAGTCCAAAAACTTAAGCACTCGCCGCACCTGTTCTTCATACACGCGGCTGTCGGCCGGAGCCTTGTCCATATCGCCGCGCGCCGTGGTCACCGCGTCCCACTTATTCACCACGACCACCACGGAGCGTCCGCTCTCGTGCGCATACCCGGCAATGTTGGCGTCCAATGCGCTGACGCCTTCGATGGCGTCAATCACCAGCAGCGCCACGTCGGCCTCTTCCAGATGCTTGCGGGCCATCACCACGCTCATCTTCTCGGCCATCAGGTGAGTCTTGCCCTTGCGCCGAATGCCCGCCGTATCGATAAACCGGTAGCGTTTTCCGGCGTGCTGCACCACCTCGTCAATCGCATCGCGCGTGGTGCCCGCAATCGAGCTCACAATCGCGCGGTCGCTCTCCGTCAGCTGGTTCAGCAGCGTGCTCTTGCCCACGTTCGGACGCCCGATGATGGCGATCTTGATCTCATTCGGCATGGTCTCCAGCAGCTGCTCTTCCAGCGCGTCCGCATCGGAGGCGCCCAGTTCGTCGGCTTCTTCGTCGGCCTCCGGCGCCTCGCTGAACTCCTCTTCGGCTGGGTCCTCGCGGGGCTGATTGCGGCGGGCAAAGTTGTTCGGACGTTTCTCGTCCTCCACCGCCTCAATCGTCGGAATCACCTTCTGCAACTCTTCGATCAGCTCGGCCACGCCGTTCGAGTGCTCGGCCGAAATCGCCCACAGGTTCTTGATTCCCAGCCGCCGGAAATTCTCCGCCTCCGGCTCCAGCTTCGGATCGTCCACCTTGTTCACCGCCAGATACAGAGGCTTGCCCAGCTTCTGCAGCAGCCGTGCCAGTTCCATGTCCGGACCGGTCAGTTCGGTGCGCACGTCGGTCACCATCACGATGGCCGCGGCCTCGTCCAATGCCACCCGCGCCTGCCGAAAGATTTCGGAGGGAATCAGATCCTTGTCTTCGGGCACAATTCCGCCCGTGTCCACCACGCGGAACTGGCGTCCGTTCCAGCGCACCGTACCATACAGGCGGTCGCGCGTAATGCCCGGCTCGTCGCCCACAATCGCCCGCCGCCGTCCCACCATCTTGTTGAACAGTGTTGATTTGCCCACGTTGGGCCGTCCCACAATGGCCAGCAGACCCTCGTGTTCGTCTTGCAGAATGTTCGCCATTATGTTGTTCCTGATCCTGCGCTTTCGCGCCAAAGTAGAATGTCTTCCGAGGGCGGGAAAGTTTTCAATTGAGAGTGTCATCCTGAGCAGCGCGAAGGACCCCAGCGCCGCTCCCATTTCCTCTGCCGCCGCAAAGGCACCTCAACCAGCAATCGATTCCTTCTCCACCCGTCGCTACGTCTATTATAGGGGTCAGTGCCTGACCCGACCCCATCCGCGACCTCTCCGGCGTCCGCGCAGCCGCTTGCGCGTCTCTCGCTCTACCAGTTTTTCGGCCCCGGAGGCGTGCTCTCCCAGCGCCATCCCGCCTACGAATTCCGCAAGGGACAGCTCGCCATGGCCACCGCCGTCGAACAGGCCATCGAAGAAAAGCGCCACCTTATCGTCGAAGCCGGAACCGGAACCGGCAAAACCCTCGCCTACCTGCTCCCCATCATCAAAAGCGGCAAGCGCGTCATCGTTTCCACCGGAACAAAAAATTTGCAGGAGCAGCTCTTCTTCAAAGACGTGCCGTTTTTAGAGCACGCCCTATTCGGGGAATCGACTGCAGGTGAACCGCGCCTCAAAGTCTGCTACATGAAGGGCCGCGGCAACTATCTCTGCCGCAAAAAGCTCTACGAACTCACCGACCAGCCCGTCCTCAACGGACTCGACGAGATCAACGAATTCCGCACCCTCCTCGACTGGGACAAGGAAACCGTCGCCGGCGACCGCGCCGAGCTCACCACCCTGCCGGAGACCAGTCCGCTCTGGGCCAAGCTCAACGCCAGCGCCGAGCATTGCGTCGGCAGCAAGTGCGCCGAGTTCGAGCGCTGCTTCATCACCGCCATGCGCCGCCAGGCCGCTGAGAGCGACATCATCATCGTCAACCACCATCTTTTCTTCGCCGACCTCTCCGTCAAGCTTGCCGCCGAAAAAGCTCCCGACGCCGGAGTGCTGCCCTCGGCCGCGTGTGTCATCTTTGACGAGGCCCACGAACTCGAAGACGTGGCCACCAGCTACTTCGGCATCAGTGTCTCCAACCTCAAGGTAGAAGACCTGCTGCGCGATCTGGAAATCACCATCCGCGAAAAAAAGGTCGTCTCCACCGACCTCATCCAGCTCGGCGGACGCATTCGCGAACGCTCCCAGTTTTTCTTTTCCCTGCTACCCGAAGGCGACGGACGCTTTGCCTTCACCAACCGCGAGGAGTTCCTCGAAGAGTTCGGCTCCGAGTTCCTCGGACTCAAAAATGTCATTCGCCAGCTCCACTCCGAGCTGCAAGCCATCCCCAGCAAGCCCGACGAGATCCACAACCTCATCCGCCGCGCCGACGAACTCCACGCCCAGCTCAGCTTCCTCATGGAGAGCCACGAAAAAAATACGGTCTATTGGATCGAGAGGCGGAACAGCCGTGGCCGCGCCAAAAACGAAAACGTCTTCCTTCAGGCCACGCCCATCGACGTCTCCGCCATCCTGCGCCAGTCGCTCTTCGACCGCTTCGAATCCATCGTGCTTACCTCGGCCACCCTCGCCGTCGCCAACGGCTTCGACTACATCAAGGCGCGCCTCGGACTCGACGGCGCACGCGAACTGATCGTCCCCTCGCACTTCGATTACGAGACGCAGGCCATCTTCTACGTCCCGCCCGACATGCCAGACCCGCGCGAAGCCGCCTTCACCGCCAAGGCTATCCACCGCATTCGGCAGCTTTTGGAAATCACCCGCGGCCGCGCCTTCTGCCTCTTCACCAGCCTCAACCAGATGCAGCAGGTCCACGACGCTCTGCTCGGTCAGCTCTCCTACCCCATGCTGCTGCAGGGCTCCGCGCCCAAAACCGCGCTCATCGAGCAGTTCCGCAGCACGCCCAACGCGGTGCTGTTCGCCACCTCGTCGTTCTGGCAGGGAGTCGATGTCCAGGGCGAGCAGCTCAGCTGCGTCATCATCGACAAAATTCCCTTCGCCGTCCCCAGTGACCCCATCGTCCAGGCCCGTGGCCGCGCCATCGACGACAGTGGCGGCAACTCATTCTTCGACTACTCCGTCCCCGCCGCCGTCATCACCTTAAAGCAAGGCTTCGGACGCCTCATCCGCTCGCTCAGCGACCGCGGCCTGCTCGTCCTGCTCGACAGCCGAATCCTTAAAAAACAATACGGAAAGGTTTTCGTGCAAAGCCTCCCCGCCTACACCCGCACCACGGACATCCGCAAAGTCGAAGAGTTCTTCGGCTGCAGCCGTGACGAATAATTTTCTGAGTGAGGATTTTCTGAGTAAGGAAAAATTCGAGGGTGCCCCATCTTCGACGCGCGTCTTTTGCGCGGCTAAGGTGGGGTAGTTGACCTTGTCCTTGCGGTTGCTCTTACCTTGAAACCTTGAAGCCTGCGAAACTTTGAAGCGCGAAGGTTCTGCCCATCGCAGCTCCTGCATCCAGCTCAGTGCGCGTGCAGTTGAATCTTGACGTCCACGCCCTCGGCCTTCTGCAGAGCAGCGATGACCCCGAACAGGTTTGCGGCGCTTGGGTTGCCATTCGGTCCAAACATGCGCTGCAGGCTCGGCGACGGAATCTTGGTCTTCCGGGCCAGCTTCGTGAAGCCGATTGTCGCATTGATGTAGTTGCGCAGAATACTGCGGCCGGTCGAGAAGTCGCCATTGTTGATGAGCTGAAGACCTTCCAGAAGAAGACTCTGGCGGAACGCTGGATCGCGCTGCGCTCGCTCGCGGATGGTGTCGCGGAAATCCCGGGTGAGAGCCAATGTCACTCCTCCTGTTTGCGCTTCCGTCTCTGCTTTGAGTTCGCCGCCGCCAGCGCCTTGGCTGCAGTAACTTTCGGCGCACTCATCTTGCGCCGCTTGTATTCCCGCCAGGCGGCCTTGGCGCACTCAATATCATCGTTCTGCCGCTTCTTTGTGCCGCCGCCCAGTAGAATGATGAGTCGTTCGCCATCCTTGCCGAAATAAATGCGGTAACCCGGCCCGAAGTCGATCTTGTACTCCAAGACGCCTTCGCCGACCCCTTTGATCGAAGACTTGTTGCCCTGCGAAAGGCGTTCCAACGCCACGGTGACCTTCGTAGCGGCTCCTGCATCCAGCCCCATGAACCACGTCCGGTATTGATTCTCGCCACCCGCACCGAGGTACTCGCGGAGTGCAATCATGCTCGTCCTTATAATAACATATATGTTATTGAGTAAAAATCGGCTCGCCCAATGTCAATGGCGTATGGCTTATCCGCCGCGTACTACAAATCATCCGTCTCTTGCAGCTCTGACGGCACCCACTCCCAATACTCCAGCACGGCGTGCTCGTCCGCATCCATCTCCTCGTGGAAGTGGTGCGAGTGCGGCACCGGCACGCGAATCGTCTCCACCGGGGCGAAGCCTTTTTCCTTCAGCCGGGCCACCATCTCCGCAATCGGCCCGTAGCCGTAGATCACCTCGTGCCGGTCCAGCACCAGTTGTCCCACAGGAGGCGCGGCCAGCCACAGATTGTGCCGTCCGTCGCGGGCAAAGTACTCCTCAAAGCGGTCCAGCAAAGCCAGCACCTCTTCGCGGGTGTGCGGCGTGGCCGACTGGTAGCGCCCCGCCGGCGCCTCGCTGCGCGGCGTAATCAGCACGTAGAGCACCCACACCGGCTCGGGCAGCAGCGGCAGCAGCTCGCGCAGCAGTTGCACCGGCGCCGCACCGGAGGCGATCACCAGCCGTTCCAATCCGCCCACCACCTGACGCGCATAACTCGGCTCGCAGCTCCAAGCCACGTCCGCGCCCGCGCGCACCGTTCCCAGCTTCCACTTGTGTGATGTCATTGGGGCTATTCTAATTTACCGCTGCCCCTGCGCCTGTGTGCGAACCGTGTCCGCCAAGATTGAGCAATTCTGCGCGGCATCTCTCGCCAACCTCTGACCAGCAGAAGAACTTCCGGAGGAAACGCCTTAGGAAGTATGTTCCGGAGAATCCGCGAACCGGGCTTCAAAATAGCGCTTGTAGTTCAGGATCGGTTCCTCGAACCACTCAAAGCTGGCCGCCGAAATGGCAAACGTCACCACTCCCAGCACGGCCATCAGCACCAGCGGAAACCACAGCGTTGCCTGGGTCGCGTTCGACACACGCGGCACAATCAGCAGCTTGGCGGCCCCGATCACCGGCACGTGAAAGACGTAAAAGCCGTAGCTGTAGGCTCCCATTTTGCTCAGGCTGCGATTGCGAAGAATCTTTTGCAGCAGCGTAGGCGAATCCTCGGAGCCGGCCGAGTGCAGCACCAGCGCGCCGCAGCCCAGCGCCAGCATCGAATAGCCCACGGTCTGGACCAGCAACGCGCTGGTATGCTCGCTCCGCCCGTGCAGACAGGTCATCATCACGAAGAATCCGCCGATCATGCCCAGCGCGACCCACGGCAGCCATGCCTTGATCTTGCCCAGCGCCGCATCGTCCCGGAACAGAATCGCGCAGATCGCTCCCACCAGCAGGGAATCCATCCGCCCGAACGTCATCATCGACATGCTCTGTCCCAGCCCGCCGTGCATCGCCCAGACCACCCGGATCACCACGGCGGACACCGACAGCCATGCCGCCACCGCCTTAAGATTTTTCGGGGCGATCAGCCACACGCTCAGCGGCCACAACAGGTAGAACTGCTCCTCCACCGCCAGCGACCAGAAGTGCCCCAGCACGTTGGCGCCCCAGGTGCCTTTCCACAGGCACAGCCAGTTGGTCAGAAACAGAAAATAGAGATAACGGTCGGCCGGCAGCGGCATTTGCGTGGGGTAGGGATGGATGAAGTGCGCCGCAACCAGAATCCCGATCAGCGTCGCATAGTACAAAGGGAATATTCGCAGCACCCGCCGCGCGTAAAAGACTTTGAAGTAGTTCTCCGCCTCCCGGGTATCCACCAGAATCCCGGTAATCAAAAAGCCGGACAGAACAAAGAACAGGTCCACGCCCATCCAGCCCTGGTAGCAGAGGTACTTGATCCAGCCCAGTGCGGCACCGCGCTCGGGAATCGACCACGTCATGTGGTGGAAGAACACCAGCAGAATCGCGAATGCGCGAATCCCGTTCAGCGAGCGCAGTTTCTTTCCCGAGGGCAACCAGTGCTTCGCCGGCTTGGCTAGTGCAGTCTCCGGATAACTCACAGATCCTCTCATTCGCTCTCTCTCGAATCGGGTACGCAGTAGCAAACCGTCGCCCTCAGGAAGCTACTCCTCCAGCGGCGCCACAATCATGTTCTTGCGAAACTCGTCGCGCTCCAGGAACGGCCAGAGATCTTCCAGCGGCTTGGAAGCCATCGATCCATTGGCCAGCTGCACGGAGGTCACGCGCGGCGCGCGAGGCTCTTCCGGCAGCACGTGCACGTCGCACACCACCGGACCCGGCATCGCCAGCACCCGTTTCACCTGTCCCAGCAGATCGGTCTGCTCTTCAATGCGCGCGGTGCCGACGCCATAGGCGCGCGCCACTTCGAGGATGTTCGGCAAGGTTAGTCCCGTCGCGGCGTCGCAGCCGATATTCGGTCCGCCGAAGAAAGCCTTCTGGGAGCCGCGAATGGCCGCGTATCCGCCATTGTTCAGCACAAAAAACTTCAGCGGAAGCCGGTGATGCGCCACCGTCGCCAGTTCCTGAATGTTCATCTGGAATCCGCCATCGCCGTCGCAGCAAATGGTGCGGCTGCGTCCTCGCCCCAGGCTCGCGCCGATGCTGGCGGCGATCCCAAACCCCATCGCTCCCAGACCGGCCGTGTGGATCAACCGGTGCGTGGTCTTGCAGGGATAGGCAAACAGAAAAATCTCAATGCCCACGCCGGAACTACCACACAGGACCTGATCCTCCGGCTCGGACGCCTGCTCGATCACCTCCGCCAGGTGATAAATGCTGACCCTGCCTTTTTCGCGATGTTCGTCGCGAATGACCGGGTAGCGGCTCTTCCAATCCAGGCAGCGCGTCTTCCACGCGCCGCGGTCCCTGGCGGCGATCGACGCCTTCTGCGCCAGCATCTCTCTTACAAAGCCGCCCGCGTCCGCGCAAATCGGCATCTGCATTACATCGGAGAGCTTGGCCAGTTCCGCGGCATCCACGTCCACCATCGCCTTGAACGCGCCGCGCGCCAGTTCCTTGCGGTTCCATCCGGCCACGGCGACATCCATCCGGCTGCCGATTGCCAGGAAAAAATCCGAGTTCTGCATGGCAAAATTCGCACCCCGCGCCGCCAGCGTCCCCGGACGCCCCATGCACAGCGGCTGTTCTGTTCCGAACAGGTCCATCGCCAGCCAGGTGGCGCCCACGGGGCAGTCCAGCAGCGCCGCCAGTTCACGGAATTCCGCTTCCGCCTGGGCCAGGCGCACGCCGTTGCCGACCAGCAGAAACGGCCGCTGCGAGGCGTTGAACTTTTCGATCACCTGCCGTACCTGCTCGCGAAGCTGGCCGTCGTCCGACGCAGTTTTCTCCGGCTGGAACCCTGCAAGCGTTTTTTCGTCGATGCTGGAGGCCTGCACGTCGAGCGGCAAGTCAATCCACACCGGTCCCGGTCTTCCGCTCAATGCCAGATGCACAGCCTTTTCCAGGTGGTAGCGGATCGCAGCCGGATCGGTCACCGTCACTGCATATTTGGTCAGCGGCTTCACCACGGAGACGATATCCAGTTCCTGCGGTCCGCGCTGGCGCACGCCCAGCGGCTTGCCGTCTTCGGTAAACATCCGGTCGGCGCGCTTGACCTGCCCGGAGAGGAACAGGCACGGAGTCGAGTCGAGCCACGCTCCCGCCAGTCCGGTCACCGCGTTGGTTCCGCCGGGGCCGGTCGTGACCATGGCGACGCCGATGCCGTTGGTGGCCTTGGCATAGTTCTCCGCCGCAATGGCGCTGGCCTGCTCATGATGGTTGCAGATGAACTCCAGCCGCTCACAGCGCGCCAGGGAGTCATTCAGGTGCATGGCTCCTCCGCCGGTGACGACAAAAACATGCTTCACGCCGAGATCGGCAACGAACTGCATAACGTAGTCGGAAAGCTTCATTTTGCGGAGGTCCACCCTGGCTTCAACAAGGAATTTCCTGCAACTCACCAAGCGACTGAAAGCTGCGGCGGCTGATGATATTATCGCATCCCGCCGCAATTGCCCTCGCCTTTGCTGTTGCTCTTAACCTTGAAACCTTGAAACCCGCGAAACTTTGAAACCTTGCACTTCCCCCTCGTATAATGGTTGCAGAGCGGTACTCCCTTGAGACCTGCGCTGTGTCCTTCGCCCACGCGATGGCGCCCCGGCGCAACGTCAAGGGCAACGGATGCCCGCGCATCCCGTCTGGAGATTCATGTTTGGTGATCTATGTTTGAAGTAACCGTGCAAGACACGTTTTCCTCCGGCCACTACCTGCGCAACTACAAAGGCAAGTGTGAGAATCCGCATGGCCACAACTATCGCGTCCGCGTCACCCTGAAAGGCGCCGAACTCGACCATGCCGGCCTGCTGCTCGACTTCAAGGACCTCAAGCTGGTCATGAAGCCGGTCGTTGAATATCTCGACCACAAGATGATGAATGACATCGAGCCCTTCACCGTGCTCAACCCCACGGCCGAAAATATCGCCAAATATTTCTACGACGAGTGCAACCGCGGTCTGCAATCGGTCACCGAAGGCAGGGTCGGCGTCAAGCAGGTCACCATCTGGGAGACCGACACCTCCATCGCCACCTACTACGAGTAGTGGGAACGATGGGTGCCCCATATCTGCCATCTTTCGGCAGATGTGGGAGAACATAAAGCCTGCATCTAAAAGGTTTTACTTTGACCTTAAAACCTTGAAACATGCGAAACTTTGAAACCTTGCACCCATATGCACATCATCGAGATCTACAAATCGCTGCAAGGGGAAAGTAGTTTCGCCGGCCTGCCCTGCGTCTTCGTGCGCCTGGCCGGATGCAATCTGCGCTGCTCCTGGTGTGACTCCGAGTTCACCTTCTCGGGCGGACGCGCCATGACGGAGCAGGCCATTCTCGCCGAACTGCTGCAACTGGCCCCCAACATCGGGATGGTCGAGATCACCGGCGGCGAGCCCATGCTGCAGGAGAACGAACTCATCCCGCTGCTCCACCAGCTTCTCGCGCTCCATTACCGGGTGCTGCTGGAAACCAGCGGCGAACGTTCGCTCGACGCCGTCCCCGTCGAAGTTCACAAGATCGTCGATGTCAAATGCCCCGGCAGCGGCGAGCATCTCCGCTTCCGCACCGAAAACCTCGCCACCCTCACCGGCCGCGATGAGCTCAAGTTCGTCCTCGCCTCGCGCGCCGACTACGACTACGCCCGCGACTTCATCCGTTTGCACGATCTCGAATCCAAACCCGCCGGACTCATCCTCTCGCCCGCCTTTCGCAAGGACGCCACCAGCTCGCGCTCGGCCGACAACTGCCTGCTCGATCCCCGCGACCTCGCCGAATGGATGCTGGCCGACAACCTCGGCGCCCGCCTCGGCCTGCAAATCCACAAATTCATCTGGGAGCCGCAACTCAGAGGCGTATAAACTGGTTGCCGTGCCGAATACTTTTGAGAGTGTCATCCTGAGCGAAGCGAAGCACCCCTGCGCCGTCTGAATTTCCTTTGCCGCTCCCGATGCACTTCGGCCACCCAAATCTTCTCCGGATAGAGGTTTTGATAACGACGCACATGCCCAACTCCATCCAAACCGTGGTCACGCTCTCCGGGGGCATGGACTCCACCGTCTGCGCCTCGCTTGCCGTCCGCCAAAAGGGAGCCGACCGTGTCGCCGCCCTGCACGTCTCCTACGGACAGCGCACCGAAGCCCGCGAGCAACGCGCCTTCAGCGAAATCTGCGACCGCCTTGGCATCCGTCGCCGTCTCATGGTTCGCAACCAGGCGCTCAGCCAGATCGGCGGCTCGGCCCTCACCGACCATGCCCTCGACGTGCCTGAAGCCGGCCCCGAGATCGGCGCGCAAAACGGAGCCCCCGTCCCCATCACCTACGTTCCCTTCCGCAATGCGCATTTCCTCTCCGTCGCCGTCAGCTGGGCCGAGGTCCTCGGCGCCAACGACATCTTCATCGGCGCCGTCGCACAGGACAGCTCCGGCTATCCCGACTGCCGTCCCGAGTACTATGCGGCTTTCAACCGTCTGATCCAGGCCGGAACCCGCGAAGGCACCATTCAGATTCAGACTCCGCTCATCGCCCTCAAGAAGGTCGAGATCGTCCGCCTCGGGGTGGAAGTCGGAGCGCCCTTCGAGCTAACATGGTCGTGCTACAGCCGGGAAGACCAAGCCTGCGGCATCTGCGAGAGCTGTGCCCTGCGCCTGCGCGCCTTTGAAGCCGCGGGTATACCCGATCCCATCCTTTATCTGGCGCCGCCCGGTCTCTAGCCAGAGCTCTCCGCGGAGGCGGAAAATAATGATGAAGCGCATCGCACTCTTTCTGTTCGTGGCTACCTTCGTGTCCCTGCTCACCCTCGGCGCCGCCGCCCAGGACACCGTCATCATCCGGGGCACCTGCAAGGACGAGAGTGGTAAACCCATCGACGATGCCATTGTCGAACTGGTCAACCTCGACAACGGCAACAATTCCACCGTAAAAGCCAACAAACACGGCCAGTACTACTTCCTGGGCAACACCGCAGGAAATTACAAGGTCAGCCTTTTGGGCAGCGACGGTAAGGTTCTTCTCACCTACGAGAACGTGCCCGCCAAACACTCAGAGGAAACCGTCGTTGACTTCCAGTTGGGCAAGCTGAACTCCCAGTCCGGCCAGCCATCCGGCATGAGCGAGGCGCAGCGCAAGCAGGTGGAAAAGGTCAAAAAAGAGAACGAGAAGATCAGCAAGGAAAACGAAAAGATCACCGCCGTCAACGCGCTGCTGCAGCAAGCCGCCCAGCAGAAAAAAGATAAGCAGTATGACGCCGCCGTCGCCACCATGGAGCAGGCCGTCGCCCAGGACCAGACGCACGACATCGTCTACGGAGTGCTCGGCGACGCCTACAACCTAGACAAGAAATACCCAGAAGGCGAAGCCGCCTTTACCAAGGCGCTGGCCCTTGCTCCGGCTACTTCCAAGTCCCTGCCCAACTATCACGCCGGTCTCGCCCTGGCCCTGCTGGAGCAGGGGAAAATTGAAGCCAGCGCCGCCGAGTGCGACAAGACCGCTGCGCTCGATTCCAAACAGGCAGCCCTGTGCTACTACAACGAGGGCGCCATCCTCACCAACCAGGGGAAGGCCGACGACGCCAACCAAGCATTCGACAAGGCCATCGCCCTCGATCCAACCCGCGCCGATTCCTACTACCAGAAGGGCGTCAACCTGCTGGCCAAGGCGACCCTCGACAAAGACAACAAAATGGTCCCCGCTCCCGGCACCGCCGAGGCTCTGAACAAATACCTCGAACTGGCCCCCGACGGTCAGTACGCCCAGTCTGCCAAGGACCTGCTAGCCTCCATCGGAGTCTCCGTCCAAACCACCTTCGGCACCCCGAAAAAGGGCAAAAAATAGCGGGGCTCCACATCTGCCGCAGTTCAGCGGGTGTGGGAAGCAATGCCCTCCACCTCTGCCGGGTGCCCCACCTTCGCCGCGCGTTTTTGCGCGGTTAAGGTGGGGGGCAACGCCCATCGCATCGGCTCGCCTTTGCAGTTGCTGTTCTCACCGCGACCACAAAAAAGAGGGACGGCTTCATGCCGTCCCCCTGCTTCTTGGCCGCTGCCTGCTTCGCGGCTTACTGCACCATCGCGATCCGGTCCAGCTCGCGCTGCATCACTTCCAGCGAGCAGCCGGAACCCTCCACCTTGAACGCCGCGGCCCGAGCCGCCTCCAGAGAAACCCCGTAGCCCCGTCCTGCCAGAAACGACTGCATCACTTCCGCCGCGTCGCGGGCGTCCAGGCCGCCCTGCAGCAACTCGCTGCGTAATTCCGCTACCTCGAAAACGGTAAATTTGTCGGCGTACATCGGGCCACCCCCACCTTTCTCCGGTAGTAACCCGTTAGACTCCCGAAGGTCGCGCTTGTTAGCAGACATTCTCTGTCCCCGCCAGTTTTGGCCCGTCGTGGCAACCCTCTACACCCCAACCCATCGTCGCAATCCGGCTCATTGTTTCCTCATCGGACGAACGCCCCAAAAGTTGAGCGCCGCCCGGTTAGAATGTCCTCATCCTCACTCGGCCTCCTGCGCCAGCAGCACAGGGATGCCGTCCTCCACGCGATACCGTTTGCCGCACTCGATGCAGCGCAGCTGGGTGAAGTTTTCGTTAAATCGCAGGCTGCCATGGCAGGCCGGGCACACCACGGTCTTTATTATTTGGGCTGGAATCATACGGCACCCATTCTATCCTTCCTGCTCGCATCGCGGCTCTAATCCCGGTACACTAGGGTTCATCGAACTTCTGTCGGGAGACACCCATGCCTGCAACCATGCTGGACGGAAACCTGTACGCATCCCAGATCAAAGCCGAGGTCGCCGAAGAGGTTCGGCAGCTGACGGAAGCCGGTCTGCGTCCCGGTCTGGCGGCCGTGCTGGTCGGTCACAATCCCGCCTCCCAAACCTATGTCCGCAGCAAGGTCCGCACCTGCGAGCAGCTGGGAATTTTCAGCGAACTCATCACCCCGCCCGAGTCGATCGAGACCGAAGAGCTCATCGCCCTCGTCGAGCAGCTCAACCAGCGCGACGACATCGACGGCATCCTGGTTCAGCTTCCCCTGCCGGCCCAGATCGACTCCAAGCGAGTTCTGCTCGCCGTCTCGCCGGAAAAGGACGTGGACGGCTTTCATCCGCTCAACGTCGGCTACCTCAGCACCCATCGTCCCGGCCTCGTCGCCTGCACTCCCGCCGGATGCATGGAGATCCTGCGCCGCGCCAACATCCCCATCGAAGGCCAGGAAGCGGTCATCGTCGGACGCAGTGACATTGTCGGCAAGCCGCTGGCCATGATGCTCACCAACGCCAACGCCACGGTCACCATCTGCCACTCCCGCACCCGCGACCTGCCCGCCGTCTGCCGCCGCGGAGACATCCTGGTTGCCGCCATCGGACGCCCCGGTTTCATCACCACCGAATTCGTCAAGCCCGGCGCGACTATCCTCGATGTCGGCATCAATCACATCACCGACCCTGTCCTCTTCGAGCGCTTCTTCAAGGGCGACGAGAAGCGCGAAAAACAGTTCTCCGAGAAGGGCAGCACCATCATCGGCGACTGCGATCCCCGGGTCACCCGCATGGCTGGAGCCTGTACCCCCGTTCCCGGAGGCGTCGGCAAGCTGACCATCGCCATGCTCATGAGCAACACCGTCAAGGCCGCCAAACTCCGCCGCGGCCTCAAACTCGCCAAGCCGGAGATCGCCGTCCAGGGCTGATCCCGCCACCGGCCCTCACCATGAGCGCACTCCAGAAACTGCATGGTCTTTTCCGGCTGCGGGTTCTGCAATTGGCGGCTCTGGTGCTCCTGTTGGCCTTCATGGCAGCCCTTGCATTCGCCGCCAAAACAACGGTTCGCGACCCGGACATCTGGTGGCATCTGAAGGTCGGCGACTGGATGATTCAGCACCAGGCCGTACCCTATGTGGGCATCTTCTCGCGAACCGCCGGGGCGCACCCATGGGTTGCCTACAGCTGGGGCTATGAGGTTCTGCTGGCGCTGGCCTACGCCTGGTTCGGGCTGAATGGAATTGCCGCCTTCGGGATTGTGCTTACCATGGCGGTCTCGTTCACGCTCTTCTGGATGCTGCACCGGCTGTCGGGAAGCTTTTGGCTGGCCTGGAGTTTGTCATTCGTGGGATCGCTGGCCTATTTATTCAGCCTCATGCCGCGGCCCGTGTTTTTCAGCATGATTCTGTTCAACGTGGTCCTCGGCCTGCTTCTGGAGGCTCAGCGCGGCGGCCGGATCGAGTTGCTCTACTGGTTGCCCGTGCTGTTTGCCATCTGGGCCAATCTTCACATTCAGTTCCTCTACGGACTCCTCGCCGTGGGCCTGTTTACCGGGGCGGAACTGCTGCGGAAACTCGCCGTCAAGGCAGGGATTGCGCCGGGCGTGACTCACCCAGCCCCGCTCCCACTGCCCCCGCTGGTGGCGGTTTTCCTGGCTTCGATCGCCGCAACGTGCGTGGGACCGTACTCCTATCACCTCAGCCGTGTGGTGAAGGCGTATTTAAACTCCCGCGCCCCCAACTTCATGATTCAGGAAATGGCTGCGTTCAGCTTCCGATCTTTTACGCACTACATTCTCCTGCTGCTCATGGCGGCTGCCTTCTACTTCGTGGGACGGCGGCACGAGCCGGCTCTCTTCAAGCTTGCGCTGTTGATCGTGGCCAGCGTCATGTCCTTCCACTCCCAGCACGATGCATGGTTCCTCGGCATTTCAGCCGTAGCCTGCATCGCCGATCTGCCCGGCCGCAAGCCGCACAACCTGCCGGTTCTGCGATTTCGCGAGATGGCTGCAGGGGGAGCGATTCTGGCGGTCCTGGTCATTTTCATCGGACGCCAGGCAGGGATTGCTCCCGAGGACCTGGACCGGGAGGTGAGCCGCGTGTATCCGGTCAATGCCGCCAATTTCGTGCGCGAAAATCGCCTTCCCGGACCGCTCTACAACAACCTCGATTGGGGCGGATTTCTGATCTGGTATCTGCCCGAATATCCCGTGGCGGTGGACGGGCGCAACGAGCTGTATGGAGATGAAATCGACCTGCGCACCTACAAGAGCGCGCAAGGCGACTCCTACACGGACGATCCCTACCTGAACGAATCTGCTCTGGTCCTGTTGCCCAAGCAGATTCCACTGGCGAATCTGCTCGCCGTCGACCGCCGCTTCCACGTGATTTATCAGGATCAGATCGCGGTGGTGTTCGCCCGGAATCCGGGCTCGAAGGATCGTTAACTCAAGTCCGAAGCGCCTCCGCGCCCACGCTTCTCGCCGCCATTGGAAGCACCAGGATAAGAGCGATCAGCGGCAGGCACATCCTGCAGAGCATGTCGTGGCTGAAAAAGTAGAGGTACAGCGGCGTGCAAAATAGCGAGGCCACCAGCCCAAGGCAAGCCAACCTCCAGCCAGTGGATTCCACTTTCATCGCGGCATTGGCGGCCAGCAGCAGCCCGGGGAAGATCAGCGCCATGTCGTGCTCGTAGGCGTTGAAGCTCACCGCATAGCTTGCGGCGGTGGCGCAGGCAAAGAACAAATCAAAGCGTTCGGTACGGTCGCTGCCTGGAAGGCTCCGCCAGACCGCCAAAAACACCAACGCGGACGCCGCGGCGATCGAAATCCCAATCCGCCCCGGAGTCGCCTGGAGCCACGTCGCGATCAGCCCGCGCAGGCTCGGCATCTGCTCCGGCCGGGTAAAAATCGCCAGCGGCATCCGGTTCAGGCTGGTCAGCAGGTTGAAATATTGCCGCACTCCGCCAACGCCTGTAATCGCCAGCGACACCGCCGCCACGCCGCAGCCGGCCACGGCAAAACCCTTTACCAGCTTCCACTGGCGGTTCATCGCAAAGCAGACAATCAGCGGCAACACCAGATGGAACTTGATCAGCCCGAGCGCCAGAATCATTCCCGCCCGCCCGTCCCGTCCCTGCTTGCTCTGCACATAGGCTTCGGTCATCACCATCGCCATCACGATGCTGTCCTGCCCCTTGAACAGGACCATCATGTTGGGCCAATACGCCAGGCTCAAAGCAAAGACGAGCGGCGCTGATACGTTGCCCAGAGACGTAAGCCAAGGCCGCAGCCGCCAGGCCATCCCCGCCAGCAGCGCCACGTTGATCAGATTCCAAACGCAGTAACCGGCCCGGTAGGGAAGCAGCGCCAGAGGGCAAAACAGCGCGGCCTCCATCGGCGTGTGGTTGTAGGGGAGCGGCACCAGGCGGAAGCGCGCATTCAACTGCATCTGCGCCTGCGCCGCAAGGTCGTAGAGCCGGTGCCCCATCCCCGCGTTCAGCAGCTTTCCCGCCACGAAGAACGTCGAAAAATCCACCAGCGTCAGGTCCGAGTGCCCAACGGTGTACGCCAAAAGAATCACGTTGAAGGCGCCCAATGCCAGCGCGAACACCCACACTCCAACGGTCGTCCGGTTCTCATGGGGCATCTGTGGCGCCAATGCACACCGCCGCTCCATAAATTGTTCTGCGTAAAAATAGGAGTTTACCATCGCCCCGGCCGGGTGGCCCACATCCGCCCTCTGTTGGCGAATGTGACGGGTGGCCCATATTTGCCTTCTGTTGGCAAATGTGGGGAAGCACTCATTCCATCCCTGCAACGCCTTGCTTTTGTTCCTACGGCCGCAATCCGCCGCTCACCGGAATCTCCGTCCCGGTCACCCAGCCGGAATCCTCCGTGGCCAAAAACAGCGCCGCGCCCGCAATGTCGGTCGCCGCGCCTATGCGCCCCAGAGGTGTCCGGCTCAACGCCATCGCCCGGAAATCCTCATTGCCGCCCATCGCATTGAATCCCTCCGTCACCGTCACTCCGGGTTGCAGCGAGTTCACCCGAATCCCCTGCGCGCCCAGTTCCTGCGCCAGCGCCTGGGTAATGGCGTCCACCGCGGCTTTGGTCGCGCTATACACGGCGCCGTTCGCCACCGGAACCTCCCCTGCGACCGAGCTGATGTTGATCACCGAGCCGCCGCCGCTCATCCGCTTCACCGCCTCGCGCGTCGCCAGCAGCAGCCCCAGCACATTCAAATCGAAGAGCCGGTGGAAGTGCTCGGCGTCAATCTGCGCCAGCGGACGGAAATCATAAACCCCGGCGTTGTTCACTAGCACGTCGATCTTGCCGAACGCAGAGGCCGCCGCCTCAAACACCTTGGTCACCTCGTCCGGCTTGGAGAGGTCGCCCTGCACGGCCACCGCCTTCGATCCCGCCTTCTCAACCGCGGCCACAACTTTCTCGGCGCCTTTCTTATCCGAGCCATAATGCACCACCACGCTCGCGCCCTCTTCGCCAAAGCGCTCCGCGATCGCCGCCCCGATTCCCTTGGACGCGCCCGTAACCACCGCAACTTTGCCCTTCATTCTCGCCATTGTGCTCCCGCCCGTTCCGGGCCGTTCCATGCCCGTCGATTCATCCGAATGGACGGCGTACGCCTGCCAAACGTTGTATGGGCGTTTCCTGGCGGATCGGAGCAGGGCAACGCCCAGCGGAATCCAATTCTCCGCCACTCCTTTTCCGCTCCGGCGGAAGCAGGGCTTCAGCTACCCGCGCCCTCTTGTGTCCTCCCGGCCATCAGCGCGGTGAGGGCGATATAAGCCACCAGGGGCAGGCACATCAGGCAAAGCAGGTAGTGGTAGGAGAGGAAGATGTACAGCGGCGAAAACATCAGCAGGACGATGGTGCCAAGGCAGGCAACTCTCCAGCGGCGGGATTCCAAATGCATTGCGGCGCTGCCGGCCAGCATGAGTCCGGGAAACATCGGAGCCATATCGTGCTCGTAGGAATGGAAGCTGAGCGCGTAGCTGCTGGCGGTTGCGCAGGCAAAGAACAGGTCGAATCTCCGGCCTCGGTCTTTGCCCGGAAGGCTCCACACCACGGCGCCGCAAACCGCGGCAGAAGCCGCTAGAATCGAGATCCCGATCAGCCTCGGAGTTCCGGCCAGCATGGTGGAAAGCAGTCCGCGCAGATTCGGCATGGCGTCCACACGGATGAAGCGGGCCAGCGGCATGCGGTTCAGTTGGGGGAGCATCGCTAGATACTGATGGGCTCCGCCGATGCCTACGATGGCCAGGCACAACGCCCCAATGCAGCAGGCCACCGCGGTAAAGCTCTTCAACAGTCTCCACTGCCGGTTGATGGCAAAGCAGGCCACCAGCGGCAGCAACAGGTGAAACTTGAACATGCCGAGCGCCAGAATCACCCCTGCCCGCTCGTCCCGTCCCTGCTTGAGTTGCACAAATGCTTCCACCAGCAGGACCGCCACCAGAATGCTATCCTGCCCCTGAAACAGAGCCATCACGTTGGGCCAATACACATAGCTCAACAGCAGGGTCAGCAGCACCGCCCGATCGCCCAGAGGCGCAAGCCACGGCTGCAGCCGCCACGCCATCAGCGCCAGCAGCGCCACGTTGACCAGGTTCCACACCAGGTAGCTCGTCTGGTACGGCAGCAGCGCCAACAGGCCAAACAGCGCGGCCTCGTACGGCGCGTGGATAAACGGCAGGGGCACCTGCCGGTAGCGCGCATTCATGTGCAGCTGCGCCTGCGCGGCAAGGTCATAGAGCTGGTGCGCCCGGCCCGCGTCAAACAGCTTTCCGGCAACGAAGAAGGTGGAGAAATCCAGCATCGTCAGCACGGAGTGGTAGTGCAGAAGCCACTGAAACAGCAGGTTGCACGTGCCCATTCCCAGCGCAAACAGCCACAGCAGCTGCCGCTCATCGGTGAGAGATCGGGCTTCCGTGCCAGTCGCGTGCCTGGCGTCGCCGCGCTCTCCGTCCGGCGCAGCCATGGTCGGGTCCACTTGATTCTCCGCGGGCATTTCCTGTGCCAATGCAAACCTCCGCTGTGGGAAAACACGCCGGCCATGCCGGGAAAACGAACCGGTTGGAAGCGTGAGTATAACAAACTACCTCGTTACAAACAGGACGAATACCCTCTGCACAGCCCGAAAAGCGCCGGCGCGGGTGGAACTCGTCCCCGCCGCCACACAACTTTTGCGCTCTCCGTGCGTCTATAATTTAGAGAAGGTGAATCCAAGGCGAACCATGAAAGCTCTACGGCCTTTTGTCTTAGGCGTGCTGCTTGCAGCCGCGTTCTTCTACTACACCAGCCACCGTTCCGGCCAGTCCGCCTCGTGGATCACGCGCGACCCCGTGCAACTCACCGAGGCCCAAGCCTCCCCGGCGCTCGACGCCGAGGAGCAGAACAATGTGGACGTCTACAAGCGCGTCGCGCCCTCGGTGGTCAACATCACCTCCACGGTCGTCTCCTACGACTTTTTCTTCGGAGCCCAGGCCCAGCAGGGCGCTGGCTCCGGCTTCGTCATCGACAAAGAGGGACACATCCTCACCAACTACCACGTCATCGACGGAGCCCGTAAGCTGGAGGTCATCCTCGCCAACAAAAAGCACTATCCGGCCACCGTCGTCGGAGGCGACAAGTCGCACGACCTCGCGGTGATTCAAATCAAGGCGCCCAACCTGCAGCCGGTCACCATGGGCAACAGCTCCAACCTGCAGGTCGGTCAAAAGGTGCTCGCCATCGGCAATCCCTTTGGCATCTTTAACGGAACCATGACGCGCGGCATCGTCAGCTCCATCCGCCAGGTGCAGGAGCCCGATGGAACCTACATCGACGAGGCCATCCAGACCGACGCGGCCATCAATCCGGGCAACTCCGGAGGCCCGCTGCTCAACTCCCACGGCGAGGTCATCGGCATCAACACCATGATCGCCTCGGCCAGCGGCGGAAACTCCGGCGTCGGCTTTGCCATTCCCATCAACTCCGCCAAGGCCATCCTCGGCGACCTGGTGCAGTTCGGCCGCGTCCGGCGGCCCACCCTCGGCATCCGTCCCTTGCCCTTCCCGATGAACCGCGAACTGGCCGAGCAGCTCGACCTGCCCACCGACACCGGCGTGCTGGTCATGCAGGTCGTTCCCGGCTCCGCCGCCGCCCGCGCTGGAATCCAGGGCGGCAATGAGCGTGTCTATTACGGCAACTACGAGATCCGCATCGGCGGCGATCTCATCGTCGAAATCGACGGCCAGCCGATCAACGATTTGCAGGAACTCACCCACATCATGAACAACCACCGCTCCGGCGACTCCGTCACCATCGTCTTCTACCACGGCAAAAAGAAGGAGACCGCGCGGGTCCAGCTCGACGAAGCCAAGAACGGCACCCAAACCTAATCGCTGCTCAACGATTGCGTAGACAATCGAAAGCCAAAGCGAGTCGCGGGCAAACGGGAGAGTTAGGACTGGCGGAACGAGATGTGCTTATGGCCGAAGAAGCTGAAGATTACAGTCAGAACTCCGAGTAGAGCTCCGGCAATGTAGGGCGCCTGGGTCTCATAACCGAAGCGATGGCGAATCACAAAGACGAAGACGGGCAGCAGCGCCATGCTTAACGCCATGCTGCTGCTGTAGACGCCAACACAACGAATCCACTCGCGAAAGTAGTTGCCCTTGGTTTTGAAGACAAACCACTTGTAACCCAGGAAAGCGACCGTAATGTTGATCATCGTGGACGGAATCACCGCCAGAATGTAACTCTGGCGCCCCAGCGGCGCAAACAGCATGGTGAAGAGCGCAAAGGTTCCGTACCCGAACAAGGTGTTCCATGCTCCGGTCAGCAGATAGCGCAGTACCTGGCCGGGCGGCATGTGCTTGGTCAGCAGTGCGAGCCGGGATTGCAAGGAGGTGCTCACGGCTCAGGCCTTCTCCGCGTTGGTTTCCCGGCCGGGCTTCAGCGGCTCGCCGGCTCCGTATTCAAAGTTGACCCGCTCCTGCTCGATGGCGAATGGCCGCTTTTGCACCATGGTATGAATCGCGCCAACGTACTCGCCAATGATTCCAAGGAACACCAGGTGAATGGATGCGAAGAAGAAAAAGCCAATCACGATGGGTGCAATGCCCACGGAAAAGCTTCTCCAGTAAAGCAGCTTATAAACAAGGTAGGCCAGGGAAGTAAGTACCGAAAGAATCGCGCCGCCGAAGCCGGCAAACACCGCCAGCCGCAGCGGAACCTTGGAAAGATTCGTGATCCCCAACATCGCCATATCGTACAGCGTGTAGAAGTTGTTGGCCGTGATTCCGCGCTTGCGCGCAGGCTGGTGAAAGGGCAACTCCACCCGCGGGAAACCGAGCTCGGCAATGATGCCGCGGAAGTAAGGGTATGGGTCGTCGAGCGACTTGATAATGTCCACGACCTTTTTGTCGTAGAGGCCGAAGCCGGTAAAGTTCTCGTAGGTCTCGATTCCGGAGAGCCGGTTTACCAGGCGGTAGTAGCGCTTGCGAATCCAGAACATGTGGCTGCTCTCGTCGCTGGCGTACTTGACGCAGATCACCACCGGCGTGCCCGCTTCCCAGTGCCGCACCATATCCACGATCATCTCGGGAGGGTCCTGCAGGTCGGCGACAATGCCGATGACGCAGTCTCCGGTGGTTTGATGGAAGGCGTGCATGGGCGACCGGATGTGGCCGAAGTTTCGCGTGTTGCGGATCACTTTGACGTTTCTGTCCACGGCGGCAATCGTCTTCAAAACTCCGACCGTATTGTCGGATGACGCGTTGTCGATGAAGATGTGCTCGTAGCGGTATCCGTCCCCAAGCGAGGCCACGGCGGCGCGCACGCGCTCGTACAACTCTTGCACGTTCAGCTCTTCGTTATAACAAGGTGTGATGATGCTGAGGGTCTTCACCTTTCATCTCCGATCGCAGCTCTGCCGGGAAGGTCCTTTTCCGGGTTTGGATCCGGGCGAACCATCTTTTCAATTCTAAGTCCTGCAACGCCAAAGGGTGGCATCCACGAGGACGTTTTGGGCGAATTACTCCGAGTCGTCGAATGTGAGCTGTCGCACGTCAATGCAATCCGCGTTTTCCTCGTACCAGCGGTAGAGCTCCCGGATGCACTCGCTCATGGCGCGAAAGCGAAAGCCGCCCATCTCTTCCAGCATGCGGGAGTTATCCGCGCTATACTCCGGCGCCAGCGTCTGGTTCCGGACTCGAACCTCCGGGTTGCGGCCCGAGGCGGCAGCTACCATTTCAGCCAGTTCCAGCAGGGTGTAAGCCTCGCCGCGGCACACGTTATATGCTTTCTGCCGCGGTTGGTGATCCAGAAACCACGCCGTCAGGCCGGCCAGCTCGGAAACATAAAGATAGTCGAACCGCACGTTCTGCCGGATCACGATCGGCAGTCCCTTCACCACGCGGGCGCAGGCGTTGGAGATGAAGCGCACATCCCAGGCCTCGTACTTGCCGAAGACTCCGAACAGGCGCAGTACGAAAATGTTCTTCGCGCTCGCGGCGTGCTTGGTGCAGATGTACTTCGAGAACCCATAGGGGTCGGTGGGGATGCGTGTATCGAAATAACTCTCGCCGACCCTTGCCGGAAGGCCGGTGCGGCCGTACTCCGCGCCGGAGCCGAAGTGCAGCATTTTGCCGAAGAGAGAACCGCAGTGCGCCAGGTTGAAATACATCCGGCAGTTGCGGTCGAGCATCTCCGGCGCGGCGCCCATGCGGCGGTTGGAGTGGGTGGTCGCCGTGTGCAGGATCACGTCAAAGTGTCCGGCGCGCAGATACTCTTCCACGCAATCCTGGTCGAGCAGGTTCAACTCGGCGGACGAAGGGGCGGCGATGGAGTAGCGCCCACCCAGGTACTCCACCAGGTTCCGTCCAATGAATCCCGAACCGCCGGTGAGCAGTACCTTCACGCGGACACCCTATCCGCGCGCCGGTGCGCGCCCCGCGGCGGCGCGTGCTTCCAGAATCGCATCCAGGATCTCACGGACAACTCCAAAGCCGCCGTCGCGCTCGGCCACGAACCGGGCCACCGCTTTGGCGGCGGGTTGAGCATTGCGGGGAGTCGCCGGAACCCCGACAATCTGCATGGCCGGAATGTCCTGGATGTCGTCGCCGATGAAACATAGCTCGGAGAGTTCGAGTCCGTATTTGCCGGCGAATTCACGCACGGCGGCGACTTTGTCGTGGCAGCCCTTATAAACTTCGACGACCCCGAGTTTGTCGGCAAAGCGCTGTACCAGCGCCATGCTCGCCGGGCTGGACTCCCCGGAGATGAAGGCGATCTTGATGTCCGCCCGCAGAGCCCGCGGGATTCCGGTCACATCCGCGTAGCAAAAGCGTTTGGACTCGTCGCCGTTGCTCCCCCACCACACCGTTCCGTCGGTCAGCACGCCGTCCACGTCGGTGGCTACAGCCCTGATGTGTTCGAACATGTCAGCCTTTGCGGCGAAGCCGGGCGATGATGGGCAGCTCCCGATCGAGGACCAGTTTTTCGCCGGTTCCGAGACTGGATTCAACCAGACGGATATCGCGGATCAGGCGGGTGAAACCGCTGGGTTCGAGCGAGGCAGCCTGGTCCGATCCCCACATCGCGCGATCCACGGTGACATGCCGCTCCACCACGCAAGCCCCCAGTGCCACGGCCGCCACGCTGGACGCAATGCCCGTCTCATGGCCGGAATACCCGATGGGCACCTGGTAACGGTCGCTCAAGGTTTGAATCGCCCGCAGGTTTAATTCGTTGTAGTAGGCGGGGTAGGTGCTCACGGCGTGCAGCAGAATCAGGTCCTTCGTGCCCAGCACCTCCACGGCATGATCGATCTCGGCCAGGGTGCTCATGCCGGTGGAGAGCAGGATCGGCTTTCCGGTGGCGCGGGTATGCTCCAGAAGTTTGTCGTTGGTCAGCGTGGCCGATGCGATCTTGTAGCAGGGCACGCTTTTGAATTGCTGGATGAAGTCAACCGAAGGCTCGTCCCAGCAGGAGGCGAACCAGGCGATCCCGGTATCGCGGCAGTAGCGGTCGATTTCCGCATACTCCGCCTGCCCGAATTCCGTCTTCTCGCGGTACTCCATGTAGGAGATGTAGCCCCATGGCGTCTCGCGCATCTGGTCGCGCTGGGCCAGCGGGACGCAAAGTTCGGGGGTGCGCTTTTGAAACTTGACCGCGTCGCAGCCCGCGGCCAGGGCAACGCTGATCAAACGCTTGGCCAGCGCGACGTCGCCGTTATGGTTGATCCCAATCTCGGCAATCACATAGCAGGGCAGGCCGTTTCCCAATGTCCTGGCCCCGATCTGGACTGGCTGCGCTTTCCCCTGAACCGCCTCAATCATCGTTTGCTCTCCGTCTTACCTATTCCTGGAACCGTTCCGCACCGTACTCTGCTCGCATCCCGGCAAGCCCGCATGCCGGACAACCTTGTGCAAAGAATACCGCCGGCACACAAGCACCCTAAGGGTTATGCTTGTGCAAGTTTGCGCCCACTCTGTAAAGCCAATGGAATCAGCGGATCTCCGGCACGCCGGAGCCGAATGATTGCGGGATTCAGCGCCCGGAAATGCGCGATATTCCACTCTGAACCGGGCGGCACCGCATCTTGCCTGCCGGGTCAGTCTCCCCCGAAGGCCAGCTCATTATATACACTTCGATCACTCCGATGGAATTTGCGTACGTGCCGCAGACCTCCGGCTCCGCTCCTCGGAGTGTCTGCTTCGCCCCGCGGTCCGTAATCTACACGGGCCACGCGTTGACCGGTGAGCGCGCTTAAGGTAGCGTTGGAAAGCTTCGCCAGACACCCTGGGTGCGCAGGATTGCGGCAGACAGAGAAGCGCGCACCGCCCCTGGGGCAATCGAGGCGAGCGCGCAGGTGGAAGACGAGGCGGAGCGGAACGATGCTAAAGGCGATATCGACACATATCCATCTACGCGAGCGGCTGCACCCGCTGATTCTGGAGAGACTGGCGCAGGGCGGGGCTGCGGGAATCGAGATCTTCGCCATGCGCGGCCACTTCGATTATGACAATCGGCATCACGTGGGCGAGATTGCCTCCTGGTTCCGCTCGCAGCCGGAGGTCGTCTTCCAGTCGATGCATGCCCCGATGTTTGCCTCCGGCGAGTGGGGGCGCTTCGATTCGCCGCCCCTCAACATCGCCGGCCAGGAGCGCAAAGAGCGGATCGAGGCGATGGACGAGATCAAGCGCGCCATTGCGGTCGCCGAGGTGATCCCGTTCCGCTTCCTGGTGCTGCACGCCGGGGTTTCGGGAGAGCGATTCAACGAGCACAAGTTCGAGGGCGCGCTGACCTCCATCGAGCATTTGCGGGCCTTCGCCAAGCCGCTCGGTGTGCAACTGCTGCTGGAAAATATTCCCAACGAACTGACCGCTCCGGAGAAGCTGGTGGATCTGATCCGGACGCTGCATTATGAGGACGTTGGCGTATGTCTCGACCTTGGCCACGCCCACCTGGAGCCGGGAGTGGAGGCGGCGGTCGAGACCCTCAAGCCGCTCGTCCGTTCGGTCCACGTGCATGACAATCACGGCATGAAAGACGAGCACCTCTGGCCGGGCGAGGGAAGCATCGACTGGAAGCGCACCATGGAACTGTTGCGCGGCGCTACTCAGGTCCCGGCGCTGGTGCTGGAGGTCGAAGGCGACTCCGCGGGCGATCCAGGCTTTGGCAAAACCGTGCCCGCAAAGATGGCCGCGGCCTGGGAGACGCTGCAGGCGTAAGGTGTGGATCAAGGACGCCGGAAACATTTTCATGCAAAACTTCACGGTCGCCGATCTGGTGCAGACCACCCTCGCGCTCCTGGCTCTCGCGCTCTTTCTTTGGCCCCCCGGATATCTGCTGTGCCTGGCCAGCAATGCATTCGGCTTTCGCCGCCGTCCGGCAGCCGAGAAGGCGCTGTTCAGTGTGGTGTATTCCATTGCCACTACCCCCGTGCTGGCCGTCCTATTGATAAGGTTCACCTCCTACCGGCTCACGCT
>Ga0316217_10000885_pt1 | contig 40928 bp, 32 predicted proteins | sample 1anoAmetaG_FD_203633 | JGI IMG/M metagenome (GOLD analysis project Ga0316217, IMG submission 203633) | Freshwater microbial communities from Trout Bog Lake, Wisconsin, USA - 1anoA | ecosystem: Environmental > Aquatic > Freshwater > Lake > Hypolimnion/Profundal zone | place: USA: Wisconsin...
ACGACGACAGCAATTGTTTCATATGCTTGAACGGGCTGAACGGGTGAATGCTAACAAATCCATTGCACAGCGCGCCATGTTCTTTTGCAGAATTGCATGAAAATTCTGCACCGACCATTTAAGGCCGTCAATTTGGGGCAACAGTTCGGGCTTGCCAAATCAAAAAAAAAAATCAAAACTTAACATCTTTCGAGTGCGCGGTTAGCTCAGTGGTAGAGCATTACCTTGACACAATTAAAAGGTCGATTTTAGCTAGTTTTAGCCGCGTTTATTTTCCTTTTGCAACCATTGCAGAGTCATTGATTCCATTGGTTATTATCCACTTTTAGGCATCATCTCTCGTCCTCTCATAAAATCCAGAATTTTTCATTCGGGTTACAAGTCGGGTGCAATTTTCAGCACTGCCTTTAGCTTATATCGTCGCTACATTGACGGGGGTGACATCGCACGTTTAATCTCTGCGCTGCCGATGAGGGCTTTGGTTTTTTCAATACCCCAATGGAGTATTTCTCAAACCACGGACGCTTCTAAAATATTTGTCGAAGGAAAAAAGATGTGAGACGCCACAAAGAATCATTCGGTGAAATTCTGCTGAAATCGCCCTGGTGGGTGAGCGTGGTGCTGGGCGTGTTCGCCTTTGCCGGCCTGCGCTGGGGTTTGCGAGCTTGGTGGGGCGACAACAAGGTGTTCCAGCCTTTTGAGTCCGTCGCTGCCAATTTCGCTCCGGTCGCGGCACTCCTTTTCGGATTGCTGGCCGGTCTTTCATTCTGGCTGGGGAAGCGGCGTGAGATGCTGGTTGACCAGCAAACCAGTCTGGAATCCCTGCGGGCGGTGTCTTGGAAAGACTTTGAATTTCTAGTGGCTGAAGCCTACCGCCGACAGGGTTACGAAGTGAATTTTTCCCTCGGCAAGGGGGCGGATGGCGGCGTGGACCTAGTGTTACGGAAATCGGGACGAACCTCGCTGGTGCAGTGCAAGCGGTGGAAAGTATTTTCCGTGGGCGCTCCAGTGATCCGCGAGATGTTCGGCCTTATGACAGCGGAAGAGGCCGACGAGGCCATCATCGTGACCTCCGGCAAATTCACCGGCGAAGCGGAAAGCTTTGCGCGAGGGAAGCCGATTAAGTTGGTGGACGGCCCGTGTCTGCTGGAACTGGTAAAACAGGTGCAAAGCCGTGTGCCTGCCTCAAACGGTCTGCCAAGAGCCACAACCGAACCGGATGAAGCACCATTTTGCCCGGCCTGCGGCAAGATGATGGTGACGCGAACAGCACGGCGCGGAAAATATGCCGGGAACAAATTTTGGGGCTGCCCGGATTATCCGGGATGCAAAGGCACGCGGCAGATTTAATTTCTGGCTGAAAAAGCTCTACCAACGCAATTCACAGGACAGGTGAAAAGCAGATGAGTCAAATCATTCAAACTCTAACGCCATGACTGTGATTTTGAGCAAGCGTTTCCCGGCGTGCAATGTCACGCGCCATTTTGATTTCAAAAGATTCGACCACAATACCCATGTCCTGGCGTGGATATTTTTCATCAAGATGTTCCCTCACCTGCGCCTTCATGTCGTCTTTCCAGAGGTTCAAAACCTGCCGTTGATCGCGTGTGAACGCTTGCAGCACTTCCCGCACGTCGTGGCCGCTGTTAAGAACGTCCCGCATTTCCCCGGACTTCAACGGCAGACATTCGACAATGGCAAATTCCAAGCCCGCCGCCGTGCGGCGATGGCAGACGGAGGTGATTCCCGTCAAATCAGCGGCATGTTGCCATTGCGTGCCGTCATCGGTTTGAATTATACGGCCTGACGATTGCAGGGCGGCTCTGGCAGCGTCGTTGGCTGTCGCTGACAGGCTGGCCTCAATACTGTGAAGCGCGTCACAATTCGCTTTGAACTGTTTTAGATGTTCCGCGAAATGCTGTATCGCCCCGGCGTTGGCCTGCTCGTGAAGCGGTGTGGGTCTTTGGTTGTAGCTCATAATTCACCTCATTCGATTCCCAACAATTTCAATAATTCAGTTCGTGGCACCAGCAATTTGCCGCGCAAGGCGCGGCAAACTTTCAATTTGTTGCGCTGGATTAACCGATAAACGCTGAAATAATTCACGCCGAGCATGTCAGCAGCCTCTTGAATCGAATATGCAAGCCGTTCGACTGGCTGCGCTGCTGGCGGTTCCTCATTTTTTGGAATGGTTTCCATACGCTTCTGCTGTTTGTGGGGTTTTCATTGAAGAAATCATTTTTTCGACCTGCTTGCGCCAGTCAATCTCGGCGAGCAAATCACCTGGGCGAAGGCCGAGCGCGGTGGCAATGTAATAAAATTGGATCAGATCAATCCGCAAAGAGCCGTCCTCAATTTTTGAGACGGTGCTGCGCGTGGCGTCATACCAGCCTGCGAACTGCAACTTGTCGGCAAAAAAGTCCTGCGTCCAATCAAGTTGGTCGCGCTTTCTGGCCACCAGCCGCCCGATGAAATTTCGCTGCTTCATTGTTCAACGGCTCAAATTTCACTGCTCATTTTCTCATGCGAATTGGTTTTCGTTGTTCCTCCTGTGAACAAAATTTCGACTCCGTTTTTATCAGAACTCCGGCTTCCGGGTGGTGGCGAAATCATCACAATTTTTGGAATTCAAAAACCGACCTCCCAAGGCATGGCAAAGCCATGCCTTGGGAGGTGGGGGTCATCAAACTGACAGCAAAACCGGCGTCAGTTCTCGCCAATAAGCCTCAATAAGAGGTAGAAAACAGGCAAAATTGCCTGACCCATTATGGGATAGAAGGGCATTATCGCATCGGCTTTCGCCGACCTAGCCAAGATATAGAATCAAGACTTTCGTCCTGTCTCAAGAAAACTATTAGCACGGCCTCAACAAAATGCAAGCCCGGCAGAATGAATAAATTCGGCCAGAGAATGACAATCTTTTGTCCTTCATATCCTTACCGCGATAACGCTCCCCGACGCAGAATCCTAGAGGCAAAATCCCCGGAGCCGGACGGCGGGTGCAATGTGGAGCGCAGCCGGATGAGGCGAGCAATACATTGACGCGCCGACCGGCGACATATCATCACGCCTCGGATTCACGCGCGGGGAAAAAGCGCGACTGCGCCAATCAGATGAGAATTTGGCAGGTGTTTCGCACATTGCGGTAAGGCCGTCTTGACGCGGCAGTTATGACTCAATGGCCAGAAGGGCGCTTGTTCCATGGGAGTTTGGCGAGCAACAAGCCCATGCCGCAAAAATCCGTAATGCCGGCGAAAACCAGACCCGCACCGACGAAGCCGGAAAGCCAGATGAAGTTGAAATTCACAAACTGCGCGAGCAACACACCGGTGAACACAATCGCGCCGGCGGCAATGCGGACTTGGCGTTCAAGGCTGATAACTTTCACCGTGCTGCGCGTCACCGGCAGATTCGCTTCAATCCATGCCAGCGTGCCACCCTCAACGACGATGGGTTGCGTAAAACCTTCTTTTGCAAATTTCTCCGCCGCCTTGGTTGCGCGCTGGCCGCTGCGACACAGCAGATAAACTGGCCGGTCTTTTTGCAATTGCAACGAACCGAGTTTCAGTTCGTCCAGCGGGATGCTGCGTGCCTGTGGAACGTGGACTTCCGCAAATTCCACCGGCGTCCGCACGTCAATCACCGGCGACGATGGTTGCGCCACGAGAATTTGTTGCAGTTCGGCAGGCGAAATCGTTTTCATTTCAATTTGAGTTTATCAACTCCGCTTCAACGAACGCAACGCCAGCACCAGCGCGTCCACTTCTTCGCGCGTGTTGTAAAATGCGAGCGACGGGCGGACGCTGCTTTCCAAACCGAAATGCCGGATGGCTGGCAGCGCACAATGATGCCCGGCGCGGATGGCGATGCCGTTCTTGTCGAGATGCCTGGCGACACTGTCGTTTGGCATACCGGGGATTACGAAGGCCAGCACACTTGCCTTGGTAGCCGCCGTGCCGATGGGCCGTAAGCCGGGAATTGTCGCCAGCGCTTGCGTCGCATATTCAAGCAGCGCGTGTTCGTAGGCGGCGATGCCGGGAATGCCGACCTTGAAAAGATAATCTATCGCCGCACCAAGGCCGACCACCCCGGCGATGTCCGGCGTGCCGGCCTCGAATTTTTCCGGCGCGTGCTGGTAAATGGTTTTCTCGAAACGCACGTCTTTGATCATGTGGCCTCCGCCCTGCCATGGCGGCATGGCTTCGAGCAGCGGTGCCTTGCCGTAGAGTGCGCCGATGCCCGTCGGCGCAAAAACCTTGTGGCCGGAAAAAACGTAAAAATCCGCGTCCAGCGCGGAGACGTTGACCGGCAGATGCGGCGTGGATTGCGCGCCGTCCACCAAAACCGGCACGCCCCGCGCGTGGGCCAGCGCGATAATTTGCTCGACAGGATTGATCGTGCCGAGCGAATTGGAAACGTGCGCGACGGAAACGAACTTGGTCTTGTCGCAAAGCAGTTTTACAAACTCGTCCAGAATCAATTCGCCGCGATCATTGATGGGAATCACCCGCACAGTCGCACCAACCTGTTCCGCGAGCAATTGCCACGGCACGATGTTCGCGTGATGTTCTAGTTCACTGACGATGATTTCATCGCCCGCGCCGATGTTTTTGCGCCCGTAACTTTGCGCGACGAGATTGATCGCCTCGGTCGTGCCGCGGACGAAGACAATTTCCTTCGCATCCGCTGCGCCGAGAAATTTGCGGACTTTCTCGCGACCGGCTTCAAACAGCGCGGTCGAACGCGCGGCGAGCGTGTGCGCCGCTCGATGGATGTTCGAGTTGTCGCGGCCGTAAAATTGTGCGGTCGCGTCCAGCACGGCCTGCGGCTTGTGCGTGGTGGCGGCGTTGTCGAGCCAGATAAGCGGCTTGCCGTTGACGAGTTGGTGCAGCGCTGGAAAATCACGGCGCACGCCCTCAACATCGAACTTGGGAATAGGCACGGTGTTTTTCGGATAGGACTGGCAGGCCAGCGGCGACTTGCCGGAAACATCGCCAACGCGAAGGAAATAGTATTCCGGTGTGGTGGCGGATTCGGCACCGGGCAAACCGAGCAATGAATTGTTATTCGCCGTTTTCGTATCCGACTTCTTGCCCTTCGGACGATAGTCGCCATTGCAGCGCGGTTCACCGAACGCGTAGCTGTCGCCGGAATCCGGCGCGTGCGCGCCTGACGGAGTTTTTTGCGGCTCGGTTAATTTTGGCGCGGCGGGCTGCGCGCTCGGATGGACTGGTGGCACGGCGGAGCTTGCGTCTTTTGCCGAAAGGTCAGGTAATTTTGCAGCAATTGGAATTTCCGTAGGCACAGACGGCGTCGCGGTTGGCCGCGAATTGTGGCTCAAGCCTGAAAACGCCTCAGCCACTAACTTTGCGACCAAGTCGCTATGCGCTGCTTCGCCTGCCGCCGATTCGGCGACCGGCACAGAAGCGCTATTTGGCGCTGTAGTCATAGTAATTGTTCACCACGACATTGTCCAAACGGGCGATGGCATCGGTGGTCAGCACGCTCGCCGAGAAATAGCGCGTGACGAGATGCGACGCGATGGAATTTTCATTCGTGCCCATGTAACGCACGGACAGGCCGGGTTCCACTTCGCCGGTGACGCCGGTTTTTTGCAAACCGACCACGCCCTGTTCGGCTTCACCGACGCGCAGCAGCAGAATACTCGTGGCATTATTTTTCACGTCGAGTTTGTTGCTCGGAATCAGCGGCACGCCGCGCCAGGTGACGAATGGCGTTCCGAACAAATGCACGGTTGGCGGCGGGACGCCCCGGCGCGTGGCTTCGCGACCGAACGCGATGATCGCTTTGGGATGCGCGAGGAAAAATGCAGGCTTTTTCCAGACGAGGCCGAGCAATTCATCCAAATCGTCCGGCGTCGGCGAACCTTTGCGCGTTTTGATGGTTTGCGCCGCGTTTACTTCCTTGAGCAGGCCGAAATCGGGATTGTTGATCAACTCCCATTCTTCTTTTTCCTTCACGGCTTCGACGGTGAGCCGGATCTGCTCGCGGAGCTGATCAATCTTGTTGCTGTAAAGATCGGTCACGCGTGTGTGCGTGCGCAGCACCGTCTGGATGGTGCTCAAATGATATTCGCGCGGATCTTGATCGTAATCCACGAAAGTCGTCGGCAATTTCGGCTCGCCGCCGTCCACGGTGAGCAAATCCACTTTGCCCTCGCCAAATTCGTTCGCCGGCTTGCCCTTCGCGGCCTTGGCCACGCGGTTGACACGATAAACGCCGCCATCCACATCCACCCACGGCAGCAGTTTGTTCAGCCAGCGTGGGGTGATTTCCGTCATCTGCGGGACGGTGACGGTGGCGGTGGCGAGGTTGCGCGCGGCGGCGGCGCTCAGGCTGAGGTTGATTTCAGTTTCTTTGCTCATAATTTATTTTGGTTGGTGGTGGATGGAAAAATTCAACGCGGATTGCGTGCCGGGAAAACGGGAAGAAACCTCGGACGTGAAAACGCCGAAGCAAACGCTAAAACTTCTGGTCGCGCCGGAATCTGGACACAACTCGACATGAATAAACTTTCAGTTTCAGGGAAGCTTCCAGTTGACCGGTGAGCGCCGTGAGGTTCAGGACAATTTTAGAGTGGCGTTGACGCCTGCCTTGACTCAAATCCTAAATGCGTTGGCTGCTCTGTCAATGCCAATGTCTATTCAAATTTTCCTTATTCCCGTTTCGGAAAAAACGAATAAGTTTTGCCGCGATGGCGAGCGTCCATGCCATCAAAATTTCGGCGGCGTCCACGGTAGCCCGTGCGCGGCGGCAACTACTTGATTCGTGATTTTGCCGCCCATCACGTTGATGCCGCCAACCAGCGCCGGTTGTCGCTGGCAGGCTTCGGCAAGACCGTGGACAGCCAGCATCTCAATGTAACGATTTGTGGCATTTGTAAGCGCCTGCGTGGCGGTGCGGGCGTAGGCACCTGGCATGTTGGCCACGCAATAGTGCGTCACGCCTTCTTCGACAAAAACCGGATTTTCATGCGTGGTGGGGCGGGACGTGTTCGCGCAACCGCCCTGGTCAATCGCGATGTCCACCAGCACGCTGCCCGGACGCATGAGTTTGAGCATCTCGCGGCGAATCAACTTCGGCGCCTTGGCTCCCGGCACCAGCACCGCGCCGATCAGCAGATCCGTGTGCGGCAGCATTTGCAGCAGATGGGATTCGTCAGAATAAAGCGTGTGCGCCGTGCTCAACGTGATGTCGAGGTAGCGCATCCGTTCAATGTCCACTTCCAGAATCGTCACATCCGCGCCAAGGCCGGTGGCCATGCGCGCGGCGTTGATGCCCGCCGAACCACCACCAAGCACCACGACCTTGCCAGCCAGCACGCCGGGCACGCCGCCGAGCAACGTGCCGCTGCCGCCATAATGTTTCGCCAAAAAATAGCCGCCGACCAGCACGCTCATGCGCCCGGCGATTTCGCTCATCGGCTCCAGCAACGGCAACCGCCCGTTCACCTCGACGGTTTCGTAGGCGATGCCCGTCACGCCGGATTTTGTCAGCGCCTCTGTCAGAGTTTTATCCGCTGCGAGATGCAGATAAGTGAAGAGCATCTGGCCGGGCCGAAGCAGGGAAACTTCCGCCGGCTGCGGCTCCTTCACCTTCACAATCAATTCCGCCTGTTCAAACACGGCGGCGTGGTCATCCACCAGTGTTGCCCCGGCACGGACATATTCCTCGTCGGCAAACCCGGAACCAATCCCAGCTCCATGTTCAACCACAACTTTATGGCCGTGCTTGGTCAGTTGATATGCCGCCGAAGGCAGCAACGCGACGCGATACTCCTGTTTTTTGATCTCTTTTGGAACGCCGATGATCATAGATTTGGTAGGATAACGGTTTGGGTTTCAGGTTGCCACGTCAACATCATTTCTCCAATGATTGGCCAGCAAACCGTTGATGAAGATTTGCAGTGGATGATAAAACATCAGTGGCAACAATATTAGCGGGATGTCGTTGCGCGAACCGAAAATCAACACGGCCAGCGGCACGCCCATCGCCAGGGTTTTTTTTACGGAACAAAAATATGCCGTGATCCGATCCTCACGGTTCAATTGCAGCGCCCGGCACGTCCAATAAATTAACAGCGACATGCCGGTGAACAGCACTATCACGCATAAAAATAATTTGGCCGTCGTCGCCACGCCGTGCTGTTGCCAGATTTTTTCCAGGAACGAATCACAAAACGCGCTGTAAACGATGAAAACGATAACAGTATTGCTGATGCGGGCAATCCAGGCTTTATGATGTTCCACCCATTTGCTGACAAATCTCCGCAGGCTCATGCCGATGAAGAAGGGCAGCAGCGTCAGCAGCATGATTTTCAGCATCAACGGTCCCAGCGGCGCGGACTGGCCGGTGGTCGTCATCAATTCATGCACCAGCAACGGTGTCAGCACCACGCCGATGATGTTCGACAACGCCGCGTTGAATAAGGCTCCGGCAACATTGCCCTGCGCCACGGCGGTCAACACCACCGACGTCGAAATTGTGGAAGGCAGGACACACAAGTAAAGCAATCCCTGGCGAATGCCTGCCGGTTCCGCCGCCCAAATCAACGGCACGGTAATAAATAAAAAAATCCCGACAATCGGGAAGACAATGAACGTGAAACTTTGAACGATGACGTGCAGTCTCCAGTTGCCCGCGCCGCTCTTGAGTTTTTCAAATGCCAGCGACAGACCTTGTAAAAACAGGATCGCCGCGATCCCAACATTGTTCACCAGTTCAGGATGCAAAAAACCGTTACGCGAGCCCGGCGTCGGAAAAAGAAACGCCAGCACCACGGCCAGAATCAGGCCCAGGATAAAACCGTTGCGGCGAATCCACACGGCGTAGTTCATGTGACACCTTTCATGCAACTGCAATGTTTGCCCGCGCCAGCCAGGGGGAATTCACCAATTTCAGGAGCCGTTCGCCGGCGGCGTGCAGCGTTTCTTCTTTTTTCGCAAAGTGAAAACGGATGAAACGATTTTCCGGTTCGCGGAAGAAGCTAGAGCCGGGCACACCGGCCACGCCGACTTCGCGCACAAACCATTCCGCCGCTTCGGTGTCGCGTGCAAAACCAAGCGACGAAATGTCGAGCATCACATAATAAGCGCCTTGCGGCTCGGTGAAGGGCAAACCAGACCGGCGTAGATAGCCAAGAAACAGCTCGCGTCTTTTGAAATAGAGCTCGCGGAGACCGGCGTAATAGCTGTCCGGCAACTCCAGTCCGGCGACGGCGGCTTCCTGCAACGGCGCGGCGGCACCGACGGTCAGAAAATCATGCACCTTGCGCGCTTGTGAAATAATTTCCGGCGCGGCGTGAACATAGCCGAGCCGCCAGCCGGTGATGGAATAGGTTTTGGAAAGCGAATTGCAGGTGATGACGCGTTCAAACGCACCAGGCAGCGACGCGCAATAAACATGTTCGTGAGGCGCATAGACAATGTGTTCGTAAGGTTCGTCGGTGATGACAAAGACGTCATGTTGTTCCGCGAGTTTCAGAATTTCCAAAAGTTCGGCGCGCGTAAAAACTTTGCCGGTGGGATTGGACGGATTGCAGACGATGATGGCCTTCGGCTTTTGCGCGAAGGCGCGGGCGAGTTCGTCTGAATCAAAATTAAAATCCGGCGCGTGCAGCGGAACGTAAATCGGTTCCGCGCCGGATAGGATCGCATCGGCGGCGTAATTTTCGTAGAACGGCGAAAAGACGATGACTTTGTCGCCGGGATTGCACGCGGTCATCATGGCAACCATCATCGCCTCGGTGCTGCCGCAAGTGACGACGAGATGCTGGTCGGGATCAACGGCGAGGCCGGTGAACCGGGAAATTTTCCGCGCGAGCGCCTGGCGAAAGCGCGGCGCACCCCAGGTGACGGCGTATTGATGGTGCGGCCCGCGCGTGGCGCGTTCGAGCGCGGCAAGCAATTCCTCCGGCGGATCGAAATCAGGAAACCCTTGCGCGAGATTGATCGCGCCGTGCCGGTTGGCAAGCCGGGTCATGGCTCGGATCACCGATTCAGAAAATCTGGCAAGTCTGGTCGCGGTCGCTGGCATAATTGAATCGGCATTCAGGTGACAGTGAATCTTAACATTATCCGGCAGCGCCAATTTAGACGCGCCGCAAAATGATGGACAGCGATCCTGCCCAAAGACAGAAGACTGAAAAAACCGCCTCTGGGCAATGGGTTTTATCAACTACACCGCGTCATTGTTGCGTTCACCGGTGCGAATGCGATGCGCTTCCGAAATCGTTGAGATGAATATCTTGCCGTCCCCGATCTTCCCGGTCCGGGCCGACTTGATAATGGCTTGAACGATTGAATCCACTTGATGGTCGGCCAGAACAATTTCAAGTTTGATTTTTGGTAAAAAATCCACGGTGTATTCGCTGCCGCGGTATAATTCGGTGTGACCTTTCTGGCGGCCAAAACCTTTTACTTCGGTGACGGTCATGCCTTCGATACCAAGTCCGGTCAGCACATCTTTGACTTCTTCGAGTTTGAACGGTTTGATGATGGCTTCGACTTTTTTCACGTTTCAAAGTGTTGGTTCACAGGTTTTGACCTATGGACAACAGACTGCGGTAGGAATCCAGAATTGATTTCAGAGCGCCAACCGTCCCGTGAATTTGGGAAGGCTGGGGTGCGTGTTTCGGTATGCCGACATGGAGTTCAAAGGGAGACGGATCCAATTCATCCGTTACCGTGAGGAAGTCCGGCAAAGATGTCTTGGATGGCGCGCGAGGCGAGCCGATGTCGGATTCTGTTTTCAAAATGCTGCCCGGTAGAAATCGCTGGGTAGCCTGAATCGCCGGTTGTGCCAGAGCCCGGTTCAAAACGGCACTTTTGGTATCTACCAGAAAGCCGCCGGAATGATTCTGCGTCTGGAGTGAAATGACCCCATGAAAGCGAAGCACCCCCAACTCCCGTTCCAAATAATACACTTCGGGCTTGGATGAGCCGCGCCAAAATTGCTCCGCTAAATCTTGGCCGGCAGCATTGCTTTGGGTGCGCGCCGCAAAGCCGATTGGGTTACAAATGGGATAGGCATAGATGTGGAAGCCTCTGGCCGTTTGTGGAGCAACTTCAAGTTCCTGTAAAAGTTCCACCAACGCCGTCGCTCCTTCAGGATCATCGCCGTGAAGGCCGGCAAATATTCCAAGACGAATGGTGTCACCCCCGCCGGTCGGTCCAAGAAAGATGAATCGTGGAATCTGAAACAGAATTTGTTCAACCAGAAACTGGCCGACCGAGCCGCCAATCAGGTAGTCGGAATTTTCCACCAAATCCAACAATGGTTTCATCAGCAACTGGGTTGCGTTGGGTTGATTACTCAATGCTTCCGCATTTAATGGAGAGGAAATGAGTTGGGCAGGTTGGAATGCTCGCATATTATTTTTAGGTTCAATGGTGTTTTACCCTGTTCACAAGCTTCATTATTTCTTTCCAGAGCGGTTCCACGGTGCCTTGGCCAAGACGATGGCCATCCCACATATGTCGGTCACGCCGGCGAAGACCAGTCCTGCGCCGACGATGGTGGCGAGCAGGTAAAGACCCGGATGGACAAACCGGCCCAGCGCCGTGCCAATCAGCACTAGCGAACCGGCCCCGATGCGGACCTGTCGCTCGATGGAAATGGTCTTGCGTCCGCGAATCACCGGCAGACCGGCGGCCACCCAGGCGTTCGTGCCGCCTTCGACCACCTGCACGTCGGCGAGACCGGCATGGCGAAGTTTTTCCGCCGCCTTGGTCGCGCGAATGCCCGACGCACAGAGCAGAAACACCGGACCGGAATTGGTGCCGCGCACCGCTTCCACCGCTGGGCGATCCAGAACATCCAGCGGCACAAGCTGCGCGCCCTGGGCATGGACCTCACGAAATTCGGCCGATGTCCGCACGTCCACCAGCGTTCCACTGCCACTTGATAAAACGGCCGAGGCTTCGGCCGGGACAATCGTTGTTTGGTTTGACATGAGTTTCCTTTTTGGTTGGAGAGGTTTTGCGATCAGAATATCCAGCCAAGCGCGAGGCCAAAGGTGTTTTGGTTCATGCTCAGGTTGGCGTTGGTTGGAGGTCCAAAGAAGTTGCCGCTGCCATTCACGGTCTGCTCGAAGGCGTGGGCATAAAACACGCTCAATTCCCAGTCATGATTGAAGCGCCAGGTGGCTCCGGCGGTGACATGATACTGCACCACGGCCGGCGCGAGGATGTTAAAATAGGTCTGGTTATCCGGAATCGGCTGCGTGGAGTAGTTGAAACCGGCACGCAGGGTCAGTTGATCGGTCGCCGCATAGGCGATGCCGGTCTTGATGACGGTGACATTGTTCCAGCCAAACCCCGGCCCACCATCCGAGCCCAATCCGCTGGCATAGGTTTGCGCCGACAATGGGTTGCCGACCGATTTCACCTCGCTGAAATAAATCTCCTCGACATCCAAGGCGAAGGTGAGCGGTTTGTAAGGATTCAGTGCGAAGCCCACCGTAAAGTTTTGAGGGATGTCAAAACCGCCATGTTCGGCAAACAGGTTGGCGTAATCTTTGAATCTCGTGGCCCAGATCCGGCTCTGGTAGCTGGCACCCACGGTCAGCCAGTCGGTTAGCCTGCCGGTGTAACCGACCCGGACACCGCCGCCGTAGGAGTAGTCATAGCCGTTGTTGCCCACGCCAAAATTTTCCAGGCCCTGCGCCTTGAATTGTTGCACTGCAAAGATCGGTGAAATGCCGAAGGCGTGGTTTTCTGTAAGTCTGTAGGCCAAGGTCGGCGTGATGAACACCTGGGTAAGATCAACACCGGCGGGCGTGGTGCCAAAGCCGGGGATGGGCTTGTTGTAATCGGTATTCATGCCGCCATTGCCGTAGATCGCAAAACCAAAATCCCAATTGGTCGAGATCGAATGCTTGAAGCCGACTTCGGGGATGAAGAATTGTTGCGTCCCGTTGCCATCAAAATGATACGGCCCGAGCGAGGCGGAGCGGTCAGGCTCAAAATAAGAGAGGCCGGCGTCCAGCCGGTTTTCAAGAAAGGCGATGCCCGCGGGATTCGCGGCGGCAGCAAGGGCGTCCTGCGGAAAGGCAACCGCCGCCCCGCCGATGCCCTTGGCCTGAATGCCATAGCCATAGTCGAAGTAGCCGTCGGTGGCGTGGGCGGACGTGACGGCCAGGACCGTAAGTCCGAGAACTGAAATCCGGGATGAATGTTTTGGACGACGCGGAGCTTTCATTCGTTATTTTTGATTGATTTTTTAGTTTCATGAAACCTCCAGAGGTCCGGTCGGTCCTGTTGTTTGATTGTTGTGATTCAAATGATCCAGTCGTGCGCGACTTCCTTTTTTCGTGTGGATTTGTCGCGGATGACGAGCTGCTTTTCCTCATAGACCACCAGCGAATCCGGCGGGACGCTGTGCATCAGAAAAACATTCGCGCCGATGGTCGAGTTCGCGCCAATGACGGTTTCACCGCCGAGAATTGTTGAGTTCGGATAAATCGTCACGTTGTCCTCCACGTTCGGATGGCGCTTGCCACCTTTGACGATGTGGCCAGCCTCGTCCTTCGCGAAGCTGCGCGCGCCGAGCGTCACGCCGTGGTAGAGTTTTACCCGATTGCCAATTCTGCATGTCTCGCCGATGACCACGCCCGTGCCGTGGTCTATAAAAAAGTGCGAGCCGATCCGCGCGCCCGGATGGATGTCAATGCCCGTGCGGCTATGCGCCCATTCCGTCATCATGCGGGGAATGATCGGCGCGCCCGCCACATATAAAACATGCGCGAGCCGCTGAATGGCGATGGCCTCGATGAACGGATATGACAAAATGATTTCCTCGCTGAACAGCGCCGCCGGATCGCCTTCGTAGGCGGCCTCGATGTCCGTCCGCAACAATTCGCGCACGCTGGCCAGTGATTGAAAAAACAAACGGAGGATCGGCGGCGTGCGGCCCGTCGGTTTCTTGGGGTCGCCGATGCGGACGCTTTTGCGCACCTGGTCTTCCAGCCGCTTGCCGACGTGGTCCAGCCGTTCGTGCGTCAATTCCGCCAGCGTGCCGTGATACACCGCATCCTCGTCGTGAAAGCCGGGGAACAGCAATTGCAGCAGGTCTTCGCAAATCTGCCCGACCGCGCGGGTGGACGGCATGTTATGCGCGTCGCGATGGTTCAGTCCGCCGACCGCGCCGTAGGACGCAATCAGTTCCGGCACAAACTGGTCGTAGAAGGTTTCCTCAAAGCCGGGACGTTCGGTCAGCGGCGCATTCCCATTCGCCGCCGACTGGTTGCGCGGCACCGCTTGGTTCAAATGTTTGAGTGCAGCATTCATTCGAGTTGATGTTTTGTTTCCATTAAATAATGTCCGGGTTTCCGGCGTGCTCACGCATACAGCGCCGGAAACCCGTTTGCCTCGAACTTCAGGAACCAGTCAGGCAAAAATCTCATTTTCCCCATTGAGAACCGAGTCCAGCCGCCGCAATTGTTCGCGAACCTTGCGCCTCTCGTAGCGGTGCTCCAAGGTTCTGGCGGCGTGCAGACGAATCCCGGCGGGCCGCTGGCCCGTTGGAGTCGCCGCCGTTTGGTCTGACTTCGCATTGGTTTGTGTTTTCATATTTCAAAAATATAGTGGTGAGTTTTGCGACACGGGCGGCGGAGAAGTTTCGCCGCCCGTGCGCCGACTCCTTTGATTTGAAAGCAATTGTTGGCATGTTTTGAAAATCAGTATTTACCCGCATGATTTCGCCAGACAATCACCAGCCCAACAATGCCGGCAACGACGAGCGCCACCAGGGTCGCAACCAGAAGCACCTTGGCGTCCCGCTCGCGCTGCCATCGTTGCCGGCGCGGAAACAAAACTTTTCCCAGCAGGTTTGTGATCACGGTCATGATTATTTAAATGATTCCGAGACTGCCAACGGCGGCTGGCGAACCAGCGATTTGCCGGGGATGAATCGCGGTTGATGAACGAGAAAAAACAACGCCAGCGGCGCAATGTAACTGCCGCCACGCTCGATGAATTCCCAAACTGGCGCGCCGGAAAGCGGGTAAAATAATTCTGTGACGATTTTCCAGGCCACAACAAACAGGAGCAGCCAGCCGGCGGAATCCAAAAGAACCGCCAGACCAAGGGCGATTTCAAAACCGCCCAGCGCGGTCAACGGCACAAACGACAGGCCGACAGCATCCAGGTTATGTTGCAGCAACGGTTTTTGCGTCACCGCCGCTAGAGCGCCGTGGCCGATGAGCACTGCGCTGGTGGTAATGCGCAGAATCCACGCGAGGCGATTTTTCAATGCCGCATCAAGGGAACGGATTTCCAGTTTTGAAAACCAGCCGGGGGCCTGGCTCGCGAGCAGAAATGCCAGCGGCACGCCATAATTTCCCGCGCGCTCGACCGTTTCCCAGATTGGTTCACCAGCCAGCGGGCGGAGCAACGCCGTCCAAAATCCCCAAATGGTCGCATACAGCAACACCGCGCGGCGCGGCGAGAGCAGCGTTATGATGCCGATGGAAATGTCCACCGCGCCTATGACCGGCATCAGTTTCCAGGCCCACGGTTCGGGAATTCCAACAACGCCAAAATAGGCCACCCAGGCTTTTTTCCCGATGATGCCGAATGCGCCGTGGCCGACATAGGTCGCAAATACCGAGATGCGAAACAGCCACAACAAACGTGTTTCTAGGGAGGATTTCATTGTTGTTTGGAACGCCGGCGGCAAAAATTTGCCGCCGGCGTCTTGTGGATGGTTACGCCTTGTTGCGTCGCAGTTTCTGGATGGCGACCAATACCAAACCACCGGCCAGAAAAGCTCCGGTCGTCGGCTCTGGCGCCGGCGTGATCGCAATGTTGTCAACGGCCAGTTCGCTGTTCAGACCCGAATCGTTGGGAAAGGAACCTTCCGAAACGCTGAAACCCAGCGTCACGGACTGTCCGATTAATGAAGACACGTCGAACGACGCCGTCTGCCAGGCACTCTGGCCCACTTGCAGGCCGCCGACCTGATATGCAGCGCCGGCCGAGATCGGCCCCGCATCCGTCGGATCCGCCTGAAGGTCATTCCGGGAAATGCTCGCCAGCGTGACCGGACCGGCACCCGTGGTCAGCGTTATCAACGCGCTGGGATTGTAGGCCGGAACATTCAACGCGTCCGTCAGGAAGCGGTAGTTGAGGCTCAAAACCCCGGTGCTGTTGACCGTGAAGGTTTGGGACACCGTTTCCGTGTCAACGCCGTCAAAGGCGTTCACGCCGAGATCAGAAACCACGCCGAAGTTACTTCCTTCGGTTGGATTGACCGTTTGATTGATTCCGGGCAGCGATGTCGCCGTGTTGAACAGAAAACTGTCCCCCGTCGAGTTGACCCAGCCGGTCGTGCCCGATTCAAATCCCGGATTCGTGATTTGAGCGCGCGACAAAGCGGGAAGCGCCACGGCCGTTGCAATCAGTAAAGGCAGTATATTTTTTTTCATGATTTTAATTATAAAGAGTTTCGTTGTTTAATTTTTGATCAAGGATTCAGGTGAGGACCGTTCGCAAGCGTGTAAGCCGCCACGAGCGCGCCGACCGCCTGGCCCTCAAGATTGTCGAAGGTGTAATGAATGCCGCCGTAGATGCGGCTCAAGCCGTTGTCCGATTCAAGCTGGCTCAACGACGTCAGCGTCCGGGGCGACTCCCCGGCGGTCGTGGTGTGCAGCGTGAACGTGTTCACGTCGCCGAAGAACGCTGCCAGAATTTCGGACCCCGCCGTGACCGTGCCGCTGTGGCCGCTCGGATAATCGGGATGGTTCGGCGTCACAATCGTTGGCTGCCACGCGGTGTAACCGTTGGTGACGGTGCCATTCGGGCTGGCATTCAATGCCGTGATGGGGCGCCAGTATAGATAGGCATATTTGGCGTCCCAAATCGCGATGCGCGAATCCGCGACCGCAATGTCAAGCAGGGCAAACAACAGCGCGTCGTTGGTGAGCGATAGATTGTTCGCCAAAGCCAGGTCGCGCGCGGCCTCGTTCACCGTCAATTCCGCATCCTGCTTGTAGAATTGGGCGATGTGAACCTGCGCCGCCGTCTGCACCGGGCTGTTGGTTGCGCCATAAATCTTCACCTGATTCAGCGCCGAGACATATGTCCGGTTGTTGCCGGCCGCCGATGGCGGTGCCGGCGGACGAAACTGGCTGCCGTTGGTCAACACAAAAGGCGTGACCGTCCCCCACTGCTCGTTGATGCCGGCGGCGAAGGTGAAGTTGCTTGAGACCGTCGGACTATTGGGCGTCAGTTGATAAGCTCCGGGCACAATGTTCGTTGGCCCGCCGTAAGAAACATTCGGACTCGATCCATCGTTGGCCCGCAGCGCGATGATGTCCGCCGCCGCCGCCGAACCGACTATCTGGCCGTTGCCGATGGGTCCGTCCGTGATGTTGTTGAGGCTGTTCGTCAGGGCGGTGTCCAAGGCTGTTTGCTGGCTTGGAAAATAATTCACCAAGACATCATGCGCCGCCTGCGCCGCCGCCGCCTGGGCGGAACCGGTATTGGGCGAGTAATAATGATACGGCGTGCCGAACTGCCTGATGGAATTGACCGCGTCATAAACGGCAATGGCTTCAATCGCATCAATCCGCGAAGCCAGATTGCTGTTCAGCGCCGGAGCAACCTTGGTGGCGTTGACGGTGGTCAGGTTCCAGTCCGTGATGACATCCGCCGACGCCGAAGTCGTCAGCGAACCGAGAGCGGCCGCGGCAAACGCGGCCAGTGAATAGTGTCTAATTTTCATTTTTCCTTTTTTTGTTGGTTGTTTGGTTTCCCCAAGGACCGGTGGTGGGAATGCCGGATTCCAATCCGGCGGGTTGCGGTCTTCGGGGGTTTGGCACCTCCCAATGAAGGGTCGGAAAAGTCAGAAGGCATTTTTGAAATTGCGGAAGGCGGCACGGTGGAATCGTTCGGGAAAACGGCATCGCGGTCGCGATCCAGATAGATTTCCAAGGGCGGCAGACCCCAGGTTTTTTGCCGGAAATCAAACCGGCAAAACAGAAGCGAACGGTTCAGGCACGCCTGACCAATGAAGGACTGACTCTGAACTGGATTTGGCAAAACGGACATTTTAAATGTTTGGTTTTCATTTGAACCTCCAGTTGTCCGGTCAGCTTTTTGTGCAATTTGTTATTTTGTCATTTATCTTGTTTGGTCTGGACGATGCTTGTCCGACGCTTTTTCCAAGCGCAACCGTTCCGTTTTCTCAATCTGGATGACGCGTCCATCTTGCACGACGATTTCCACCACGCCGTAACGAAGCGAACCGACCTGCTGGCTAACCAGTCCCAGCCATTTCAGATCTTCGCCACCGCTAGTGGACACTTTGTTCTGCGCGTCACTCATTATTATTAACGACTTGTTTTATCGTCTATACAGTTAAATAAAAAGCAACCGACTTAACTGTTTAACACGATATCAGCATTAAAATTTGCTTCCGATAATAAGTCGGCAGCCATTTTCGCATACAATATGCGACTCATATTGTCGTTATTATAGGCGGCATATCCAAGTTGTCAACATTTTTTTTAGAATCATAAACCCCGCCAAACTTGTAAAAGGCTAAAATAAATTGCCGAAGCAGACTCTTGTTAGCCTTCGACTACGTCCAGTTCAATTGGATCAACTTCTACGCCATTTTTCTGCAACCATTTCACGGCGGCGGCGAGAATTTTCTGATCGCCGCTGAGTTCCAAGGCGATGATGCCAACCTTGTCGGTGACGTTGGCACTGCGGATGTCAAAGACGAGGTCAAATTTTTTGCTCAGTTCCCAAATCAACGGCCGTTTGGCGCGCTCCGCCGGGAAGGTGAGCCAGTAGCGTTGAGATTGCTTGGCCATAATTGTTTCAAGTGAGGATGGATTCAATGGGAATGTTGGGATCGAGATTGTGATCCTTGAGCCAAGTTGGATTAAACAGCTTGGACTGGTATTTCAAACCGGAGTCGCACAGCAACGTCACAATCGTCTGCCCCGGACCACGCTCCAGGGCGAAGCGCACCGCGCCCGCAAGGTTGATGCCGGAAGAAAGTCCGAGGAACAAACCTTCCTCGCGCAGGAGTTGATAAACGATGGTAAGCGCCGGCTGATCCTCAATGCGATAAGCACGGTCAACCACGATGCCCTCCAAATTCTTCGTCACCCGCATCTGGCCGATGCCTTCGGCGAAGGAATCACCGTCTTTCGTATCGGTGTTGCCGTTGGTGAACCACGACCACATGGCCGCGCCGTAGGGATCGGCACAAACGGTGGCGACTTTTGAATTGCGCTCCTTCAAATACAAGGCTGTGCCGGCCAGCGTGCCGCCGGTGCCCACGGCGGAAACGAACGCGGTGACTTCGCCGTTTGTCTGCTTCCAGATTTCCGGGCCGGTGGTGCGATAATGCGCCAGCCGGTTCGCGGTATTGTCAAATTGGTTTGCCCAGAACCAGCCTTTTTCCTCTGCGAGCCGCTGGGCGACGCGATTGTAATTGCCGGGATTGCTGTAAGGCTTTTCCGGCACGGTAATGACTTCCGCGCCGAGCGTGCGAAGCAGACTGATTTTTTCCGGCGACTGAGTTTCGTTGATAACGATGGCCGTGTGATAGCCTTTCGTGTGACCGATCACCGCGAGCCCGATGCCGGTGTTGCCCGCCGTGCCTTCAATGATCGTCGCGCCGGGATTTAATAATCCCTTCGCCTCGGCATCGGTGATGATGCCCAGCGCTGCGCGGTCTTTCACCGAACCGCCGGGGTTCATGAATTCCGCCTTACCCAGAATTTCGCAGCCGGTCAGTTCCGAGAGGCGGCGCAGCCGGATCAACGGCGTCTGGCCGACATGACTTTCAACTCCGTGATAACGCGACATGATTTGCCTTTCGCTTGCGGGAAACCTCCAGTGGTCTGGTCAGCGCCGTGGAAATTAAATTTGACGATGGCCGGGAAGCCTCTCGCATGACTGGTGAAATTCTGCGATGAAGCGGCGTGGGCCGTCCAGTTGGCTTCATGGTTTGACCTGGTTTTTGTTCTCGCGGCCCAACACAAAAATGGCGAGATCGGCATTACGGTTCGCATCAACCAAAATTTCTTTTCCTGCTTCGGTGTCGAGCGCGATGCGCCGTTGAATCGGAAACTTTTTTTCGCGGCAGAACTCTTCAAAATCTGCAATCGAAAGAAACCGGATGTCCGCCGTGTCATACCATTTGTCGCGCAGCCAGCCATAGGCGCGCGGCGCGCGGCCTTCCTCGGCAAGGATGCGGCGCAACTTGTGAAACGCCAGATTGGGAAAACTGACAATGCCCGTCGCGCCCACGCGGAGCATTTCGGCAATCACGCCTTCCACGTCCTTTACCGCCGGCAAGGTTTGCGACAACACCACGCAATCAAACTGCTGGTCGGCAAATGCGTGCAAGCCCGCGTTCAAGTCAGCTTGGACAACATCCAGATTTCGCCGCAGTGCGCCGAGGATTTTTTCCTCGTCGAGTTCAACGCCGACCAGTCGCCCGCGGCCGTAGTGCTTGAGCCGCGCCAGCAACCGGCCGGTGCCGCAGCCGAGATCCAGCACGCTGGCGTGCGGCGGAATCAAATCCACGATGCGGTCATAGTCGAGCCGGCGCTCGTGAAAAATGCTGGTGGTTCCGGGCAATTCTTCTTTCTCGATGCCCGGAGCGTTTGGCGCAGGCGCGAGATTATTCACAAAGGCGCGAATCATTTCGCCGTAGCGGTCAAAATCATCCGGCAGCAGAAACGCATCGTGGCCGCAGGCGCTCTGGATGTCGCAATAGCTTACGGTGTCGCGGTTATAAATCAGGGCATTCGCTATCTCGCGGGACTGGCCGGGCGGGAAAAGCCAGTCACTGGAAAAACTTAACACCAGCCAGCGGCATTTCGCCGGGCGAAAGCTGGCTGCCAGTTGTTCCGGCGTGCCGCCGAGGTCAAATAAATCCATCGCGAGCGACAGCGTGAGATAACTGTTTGCGTCAAAGCGCTCCACGAACTTCGTTCCCTGATGTCCTAGGTAGGTGCCGACGGAAAAAGTTTTCTCGAATTCAATCGCTTCCTCGCGCGGATGCAGCCGGTCGCCCTCGAATTTCTGGCTCATGGCTTCCGGCGAAAGATAAGTGATGTGGCCGATCATCCGCGCCAGCGCCAACCCGACGGCGGGGCCGTGCGGCTGGTCGTAATACTGGCCGCCGTAAAAAAACGGATCGCGGCGGATGGCGTTGCGGCCCACGACATCGAAGGCGAGCGCCTGGCTGGTCAGTCGCGGCGAACTGGCCAGCACCACCGCACCGCGCAAACGCGCCGGATGCCGCGTGGCCCAGGTCAGCACTTGATGTCCACCCACCGAACCGCCGATGATCGCGACGAGCTGGCCGATGCCCAGGTGATCCAACAGCCGGCGCTGGACTTCCACCATGTCGCCGATGGTGATGGTTGGAAAATCTGCGCCGTAAGGTTTGCCCGTCGCCGGGTTGAGGCTGCCCGGCCCGGTGGTGCCGCGACAGCCGCCGAGCAGATTGGGACAGATGACAAAAAAACGGTTTGTGTCCACCGGCTTGCCCGGCCCGACCAAAATATCCCACCAGCCCGGCTCATCTTTTTCATCGTGACGGGCGACGTGTGAATCACCGCTGATGGCGTGGCAGATCAGGACGGCGTTGCCGCCGGTTTCATCCAGACGGCCGTAGGTTTCAAAAGCCACCGTGACGTTTGGGAGTGTGCCGCCGGATTCCAAACCGAGCGGTCCGGCCAACGTGACACTTTGTGCGTAACGCAACGGCTGCGCGGTGCGCACCGTGTCGCTGCTTTCAAAAATGTCCTTTGCCATTGAACTTGGTTTCCGAATTTTAACTCCGTCGCACCGGCGATTTTTCAACCTCGCCGATGCGCGAAGTTCGGAATTTATTTCTGCGAGGCTTGCAACGCCTGTTCGATGTCGGCCTTGGTGTCCTCCACATCTTCGAGGCCAATGGACAGCCGGACGTAATCGGCGGTCACGCCGGTTTCTTCCTGCTCGGCGGGCGTCAACTGCTGATGCGTCGTCGAGGCCGGATGAATCACCAGGCTCTTGGCGTCGCCGATGTTGGCGAGATGTGAGAGCAGCTTCGCCGAGTTGATGAATTTTTTGCCCGCTTCCAAACCGCCTTTGATGCCGAAGCCGACGATGCCGCCAAAGCCGTTCTTGAGATACTTCGCAGCAATCGCATGATTCGCATCGTCCGTCAGTCCGGGATAAGTCACCCACGTCACGAGCGGATGGCTCTTGAGGTATTTCGCAATCTCCAGCGCATTGGCGGAATGTTGCTTCTGCCGCAGCGGCAGCGTTTCCAAGCCGAGCAGAAACTGGTGAGCGTTGAATGGACTCAACGCCGCGCCGATGTCGCGCAACAGCGTCACGCGGATTTTCAGGATGAAAGCGACATTGCCGAGGCCGGGCACGTTGCTCAACGCGTCCCAGTATTTCAAGCCGTGATAACTCGGATCAGGTTCCGTGAACTCCGGGAATTTACCGTTGTTCCACTGGAATTTTCCAGCGTCCACAATCACGCCGCCGATGCTGGTTCCGTGGCCACCAATATATTTCGTGGCGGAAGTGGCGAGAATATCCGCGCCGTAATCAATCGGCTTCACCAGGCCGATGCCGACGGTGTTATCCACGACGAGCGGGATTCCATTTTCGTGCGCGATTTTGGAAATGACCTCAAAGTCCGGCACGTCCAGCTTGGGATTGCCAACCGTCTCGACGTAAATGGCGCGGGTCTTCGGCGTGATGGCTTTGCGAAACGCTTCCGGGTCGCGCGAGTTCACGAACTTCACCGTGCGGCCCAGCTTTGGGAACGTGTAATGGAAAAGCTGGTAGGTGCCGCCGTAAAGATTGTTGCCCGCGACAATTTCGTCGCCGAGCCGCGTGATGGCCAGCAGCGAATAGGTGATGGCCGACTGCCCAGAGGCCACGCCGAGCGCGCCGGTGCCGCCTTCGATGGCCGCGACGCGCTGCTCAAAAACGTCGGTCGTCGGATTCATCAGGCGCGTGTAAATGTTGCCGAATTCTTTTAGCGCGAAAAGATTGGCGGCGTGATCCGTGCTTTTGAAAACGTAGGAGGTTGTTTGGTAAATCGGCACCGCACGCGAAAGCGTGGTAGCGTCGGGAGTTTGGCCGGCGTGCAATGCCAGCGTGGAAAGGCCTTTGGTTTGCTTGCTCATAATTTTATCGTTGTTGCTTAATTATTTTGTTGGGCCGGAAGCCGGCCGCCAGTGTAAACGCGGTGCGCGCGGAGGAACCACGACGACACAAAAGCAGGCACTGGGGCCAGGCTCCAGCCTTGAATGGTGAGTTCAAAATTCGTATTTGGTGGTGATTCCCAGGACAGCGTTGGCTTCGTTGTTCAGCACCGTGCCGAAATGTCCGTAGCCGACCGCAAAGGTCAGGTGTTTGTTGACCACATAGGCGGCATCAATCGTCCACCAGTCACCCGCTTCGCCAATCAGTCCGGGGACCGTTTTGTAATCCGTGGCCTCCTGCTTGTATTCCGCCGCCAGGGCAAAATTGCCGGTCACAAACACGACGACATTGCCCTCAAACAAGAAGTTGTATTTGTCCGTGAAGCCGAGCAGTCCGTTCCAGACGCCCTCGGTCGCCCGCCCGCCCGCTTCCACCAGCACCGGTCGCGGCAACTGGGTAAACAACTTGGAAGCGTAGAGCGTAAAATCCACACCATCGTTCTGGCTGACCCCGATGGATTTCAAGGTGCCATCAAGCTGGCTGTTTACGTCATTGTAGGAGGCATTGTATTTGTAATGTGCGCCAAAGGTCAGCGCCGGGATCCACTTCTGGTCAAACTCGCCTTCCTTCAGGATTTGCACCCGTGCGTTGAAGTTGTGCAATTGAACGGAGGTTTGAGACAAATTCAGCGCCCCGGCGGTTTTCTGATAAACATCCAGTGGCAGGTTGCCCAGATTGAAGTTGTTGAAACCATAGCCGAGTTCGAGACGGCTTAAAGGCGATTCCGTCAAAGTCAGGGCTTCGAGATCCTGCCCGTGGCCAATGTCAACGTAGGCAAAACCAACGCTGGGCCGGCCCACCGGTTCACCATTACGCGGCGGATTGACAATGTAGGCCGACAAGGTCGAGAAAATACCGCCGTTGCCTTCAATCTGATGCAATGGCAGCGGGTCGGGTTTATCCGTCGTGGCCGGAGCGGCGGGGGATGCTGCCGTGGCCGTTTCATTGGTGGCAATGTCAGCACTCAAACCTGTGGCCGGCACCGCCGCCGCCAGCAGCGCGGCCAGTGCGGGGCCAAAATTTGAGGGACGTTTGGTGTGTAATTGGAGATTCCGACCGGTTTTCATTTTTTGAATTTATTTTCATAAACAAACCTCCAGCGGTCCGGTAAGCGTTGTTTGATTGTTGTTGTTTGTTTCTTTGATCCAGTGCGTCTGGTGATAAATCTAAGCTGCGCATTCCCCGCCACGTGCGCCCACGACAAACGGCTGTGTCGAGCCGAGGTCGCGATAAAATGCAGGCTGGTCTGTCGGTGACGAAACTCGCGTCAATGGTTCGAGTCGTTCCTTCCATGCGGGCAGTCCGAGACGATTGACATAGGCCAAAAAACTTTCCGCCGGCCGGCGTTCTGCCTGATAAAATCCGATAACTTCCCGAACCGCCTGTGCCACGTTCAACGCGGGAATTTCCAGCACTCGCGCGCCAAACGTTTCGGCGGAAGAGACGCCGCCGAGCAGCAGCGCATAATGCGGCACCTGACGATTGTGGAAATTCTTCGACACGCCGAACAACCCGATGTCCGAGGCATGATGATGGCCGCAGGCATTCGGGCAGCCAGAAATGCGGATGCGCAGTTGCCGCAGCGAAGCATCGTCGGCCAGTTCTTTTTCCAGCGCGCCGATGATCGCCTCCGCCGCCGGACGCGGATTGGTGATGGCCATCAGGCAGGCGGTCGCGCCCACGCAGCGCGTGATGTCCGGCAGTTGTTCCGCCGCCGCCCCGGCCAGCGCACCGCACTGGAGCGCTTGATACAGCTCCCGCAGCGAAGTTTCCGGCACCCAGCGCAGCAAAATATTTTGGTCAATTGTCGTGCGCAGTCCACCAGCAAACTGCCGTGCTGCGTTGACAATTTGACGGAGCTGTTCGGGACGCAAATCGCCCAGCGGACAACGGATCAGAACCGAGACAAATCCGTTTTGCCTTTGCTGGTGGACATTGCTTTCGCGCCAGGCTTGAAAACCGGAAGCGGTTAAAGATGATTGGGCTCCGCGTCCGACTGCCGGTTTCAATTCAACAATTTCCGGCAAGCTGCCACTGAAAGTTTGCCATTCTTTGTCGGCACCTTTCAATTCGGCACGCACCGCTTCGCGGAATTTTTCGATGCCCCAATCTGCCAGCAGCCATTTCAACCGGGCGCGGGCGCGGTTCTCACGGTAGCCGTGTCGGTTGAACACGCGTAGGATGGCTTCGAGTAAGGTGAACAATTTTTCAGTGCTCACGAATTCTTGCAGCACCAGCGCGGTTTTCGGCGAGGCTCCCAGACCACCGCCAATGGTGATGCGAAATCCTTTTACCCCGTCACGCCGCACCGCGCGAACGCCAATGTCCGAAACCAGGGTTCGCACATGATCGTGTGCACAGCCCTCAAACGAAATCTTGATCTTGCGGGGAAGCTTTTGAAAATCGGCGTGCTCGCGGAAATAGCGGTCCACCTCGAGCGCAAACGGCGTGACATCAAAAATCTCGTCCCGCGCCACGCCGGAAAAGGGACAGGCCACCACGCCCCGCACGAACGGCCCGCCGGTGCGCAAAGTTGTCAGGCCAGTTGCTTCGAGTTTTTCCAGCGCCGCCGGAATTTCCGCCGCCGGCAATTCCGCGATTTCAATTCCCTGCCGCGTGGTCAAATGCACGCCAGCTTCCCAACCCGATTGCTCGGTCAGCGCGGCCACGGTTTCCAATTGTTCTGCCGTCAGAACTCCCGCTGGAATACGAATCCGAATGATGTATTGCCCAGCCCTGCCTCGTAGGCTGTAAATGCCATGACGCACACGAATGCCCTTGGTTGCATCCGTCGGGCCGGTTTGAATCTCCAGACGTAACGCCTCTGTCAACGCATTGAAGCGTTTTTCGATGATTTGCGAACTGACTGACATGGCTTTATTTCAATATGCGACTTAACTGGTCGTATTTTTGTCGAATCAGCTAATTAAACTCTCCGTTTTTTGGCATTTATATTACATAAATTGCTCTATGCCAGAGCCTAAAAATTCCATCCTCCCCTTCTCCAAAAGCCTTCGTTAATGGGTTAAGCCGAATAGTGCGAGATTTTTTCTATTTTAATATATTCTGTAGAAGACGCTGTGCATTGATATCTGAGTGATTGATTTCCAACGAGCGTTTTGCAGCCCCTATCGCTTCCCGGCTCCGCCCCAGGTGCGCAAGAATGGTCGCCCGGGCGAAGGGAATGCGCGCGTCGGCCGGGGCCAGCGATTCCGCCCGCAACAGCGAGGCGATGGCGGCGTCCGGTTGCCCCAGCGCGTTTTGCGCCAGCCCCAAATTATACCACGCCAAAACGTGGCGCGGGTCCAGCCGGACCGCAATGGCCAGTTGCGTGAGCGCGTTGGTCAGATTGCCAGCTCCATTGTAGGCCAGGCCCAGTTGATAATGCGACTCGGCATCGGCCGGTGAAAAATGGACGGCCTGTTCCAACGTCTGCACGGCTTCCTGCGGCCGGTTGAGCGCGCTTAAAACCACGGCCAGACTTTGATGCAAGGGCGCGGAGTGAACATCCCAGTCAACGGCTTTTTGAAAGTGCTGCGCGGCGGCGGGCAGGTCATGGCGCGCAAACGAAAAAATCCCTTCGTTCAACTGGCCGACGGGTTCATCGGCGTTGACGGCAAGATAATGAAGCAGTTCGACGCCCGCCGGCGAATTGGTGTCCAGCGTGGCGCGCAGCGACCAGGCGGCGGCGATGCGGACATTGCGCGCCGGATCGGCCAGCCGCGCCTGCAAGGCGGCGACCACATCCGGCACGCCAGTGGCGAGCGCGGTTTCCAGCGAGCGCGCCGAGGCCGCGCGCACGAGGGTATTGGTATCCTGCAAGCCTGACAGCAAGACGGCCGCGACTTCCGGCTGCGCCGCCCACGGCAGCAACAAATCTGATTCCACCGCGCGCCAGTAGGGCGAATCCTCTTTTTTCAGCAGCGCCAACAATCCGTCCGCCGATGGCAAATCACCCTGCTGCGCCTGCGCGATGACCTCCGCGCGCTGCCTCGCGGGACGTTCCATTTTTGCCCCATACCAGTCGTTGCAACATTTCAGCGACCAGTCGGCGTCCTTGTCCTGATGGCAGCGGTTGCAGGCATTGGGAATGCCAAACTGTTTGGTCAGCAGCGGATCGGGGCTGGTGAATCCGTGGTCATGCCGCCAGTGACGCTGCATGTAAGGCGTCTGCGGCATGTGGCAGTTCACGCATTCGCCGCCGGTTTCCTTGACGGTCTTGGAATTGTAAGCCGTCAGATCCACCGTCACCGGCACGCCGTTGGTGTCGAAGCCGTGAACCTGGTGATGGCTGTGCGTGACGGGGTTGATTTCCGGCGCGGTCTTGCTGCCGACATTATGACAGCGCAGGCACAGCCAGTTGCCGGGCAACGTATTTTTGTAGGAATGCGGATTGTGGCAGTCCAGGCAATAGACGCCACGCGCGTGCATTTTGCTGCTTAAAAATGAGGCGTATTCATAATCCTCCGCGCGAATCTGGCCGTCCGCGTAATACCGCTCGCTTGCATCCACCATCAGCAGTTCGCAATGATCGGAGAACTGGTCGCCGGGCTTGAAATCGCCGGTCAAGTCGGTGCGGAGCGAATGGCAGAAGCCGCAATAGTCCACGATCTGCTCATGCGTGGGTTTGGTCACGGTCGGGTCTTTGTCCCCCGACTTGCCAAACTTTTTCTGCCACTCGTTGTGCGCCTGCAACGGCCCGTGACAGGCCTCGCAGCCGACCGTCCTTTCGGCCATCGTCGTGTGAAACGAATCGGTGGACTCGTCGTAATTTTTCCGCAGCCGCGTGTTGTGGCACTCGGCACACATGGAATTCCAGTTCATGCCGCGGCCGGTCCAGTGCCCCCACTCGCCCGGCTGACGGTCGTCGTTGCCGTAGGAATTGAACCACTGATTGGCATGCGGATCGTAGGATGCCTCCAGGATTTGAAAGCGTCCACCGGGAAACGGCACGAGATACTGGAGCAACGGATCGTTGCCGATGACCCGCGCGATGGCGTGTGACTCCGGCTTGCCAGAGAGGCCAATGGCGTTCACGAACGGCACGCCGTTGCTCCAGCTCGCGGTCGAGGTCTGCGAGCCGTGCTGGAAGGTTACTGCGGGATCAAAGTCAGCCCGGTCGCGCTCCGGCTGCACCAGCCGCTCGGCCAGGCCATGATTGGATTTTTTCCAGAGATCGTATTCCTCCGCGTGACAATCCTTGCAGCTTTCCGAACCGGCATATTGCGCGAAAACTTTTTCCTGCGCTTCGCCCGACCGGCCGGAACAAGCGGCAAAGGCGACGGCCACTCCCAGCAGCAATAATCTGGCTGGAAACCTCAATGCGTTGACGCATCTGTGGGGCACAATTTTTATGGCAGCGTCACTTTCAGTTTCAAGAAGAGCGGCGATTGATCGTTCACTCCGGCATCCGCCTGATAAACCGCCTGCTCAAAGCCAGTCGGGCTGCTTAACGGCGTGGTTTGCACCAAACTGGTGGTCAAGGTTGACCAATCCACCAAGTCGGGCGAAGCCAGCACAGCATAGACCAAATCCGAACTGCCCGCAATCCGCTGGGGAAAGCTGACCTGAAGATAGCCATCAACAATTTTTGCCTGCAAGGAAAGTTGCGAGGCGGTGGTGGTGCCGGGCTGGGTGCCAAGCGCATATTCGAGCAACCGGGATCCCGTGCCGTCGCTGGCATACCAGTCCACGGGAGCATTGCCAAAATAGCGGTAATACCAGGCGGCGGCGGCCTGGTTGGTGGCGGCATAGAGCGCATTAATTTCACTGGCACTGAGCGCGCGGTTGTAGATGTGCAGCTCGTCAATGATGCCGTTGAAGTAACGTCCCTGAATATCGTTGCCAATCTGCACATCGCTGCCGGCCAGCGTGTTGACGGCTTGCGCTTGTTTGGCGCTGATGGTTTCAAGCTGTCCATCAACATAGAGCGCGATGTTGGTCACGTTGGCGACGTTGTTCGTGAAAACGGCGGCGACATGATGCCACTGGCCGTTCGTCACCACGGTGCTGCCCACGATGTATCCGCCTTCAACTTCCACGCGGATGGCTCCCGCCACGCCATTGTCGGCCTGCACCCGGAAAATCCATTTCTCGCCGTTGACCTTCGGCCCCCAGCCCACGATGGCACCGGTGTTGGTGGTGTTGATCCAGGCGGCCACGGTGCGGTTGCTGGCACCCAGAACACCTTTGTATCCGGTTACGGTGATTTGATCGGCGACGCCGTCAAACAGAATGGCGCGGTTTTGTTTTCCGGTCACCCACTCGGCGGGGTCGTTGGCGAAGCCGGAAAGAATTCCGGTATAATCCCCGCCGGCGTCTGTGGTGCTCAAGCCGGAGCCTTCGTTGAACGGAAACCACAACGAGCCGTCCGAGAACGCCACGCTGACATGGACATTTGCCGAACTGACGGCGGAACCGTCTGTGATGGTGTAAGTGAATTGGTCGCTGCCCAAAAAGTTGGTGGCCGGCGTGTAAAGGATGCCGCCATTTGTAATCACCGCTGTGCCGATCTGGGGCGGGCCGACACTGACGATGGAGATATTGGTTCCATACAACAGATCGTTGCTGAGCACGCTGATATTGGTCGCGGTGTTTTGCGGAATGGTGGCGTAATCATCCAGGGCCACCGAACTGGCTGAGCAATCCGCGCAATCCACGGAGAACGCCGAGACCGGCACGGTTTGTTTGCTTAGATTCGGGCCGGAATATTTCAGCGTCAAATTGTTCGTTCCCGTGCCGTGCCGGTAGAACAGGCGGAGGGGATGCAGCCCGGCTTTGAGCAAAACGGTGCCGGACACTTCCGAGCCGTCGTGGTTGAAGTCATCGTCAATCACATGCACATCGTGCAACCAGAGTTGGGCGCCGGAATCCTCCTGCAAATAAAAGGTGTATTGTCCGTCGGCCGGAATGGTGATGTAGCCCTTGAAGCTGAGGCCAAAATTATCAGCGCTGGGAGCCACACTGAAATCCAAGCCGGAAACTCTGCCGGTTGAAACTGCCGTCAAAGCATCAAGATCCGGCACCCACGACCAGTTTCCTTGGAATGCGGCATAATTCAAAACCCCGTTGGTCACGGCGGTGGTGGCCGTGGCCGGCACCAAATCGCTGTCATACGGGCGCGCTGCACCGGAATCGGGATGTCGCACCTCTTTGACGAGATTTTGCACCGTCGCCAGCAAAGCGGCGTTGGTCGCATTGCCGGAGAGGTCGTTGTCCTCATGCGGATCAGCCACGACGTTGTAGAGCCGGAACGGATCGGTGCCGTTCGTGATGGAATATCGGACGGCCACAAAATCACCCACCCGGATGGATTGAAGCTGGTTTCGGGCGCTGACATCTTTGCGCGCGAACAGGCCGTCCGTGCCTCCATCCACCGCAAAAGTGCCGTTGTAATAATATTCAAAATATAGATAGCCGCGGCTCCGCTGGTTGCCGATGCCGGTGAGCGATGGCAGCAACGAAACGCCGTCCGCCTGCGCCGGCTGCGCCTGACCGCTCAATTCGGCAAAGGTCGGCAGCCAGTCCCAGAAGGCCGAAACCGTGTCCGAAACGGAATTGCTGGTGATCACGCCCGGCCACCAAGCGATGGTGGGTTCCCGCACCCCGGCCTCCCAAAGGTCACGCTTGATCCCGTCAAAATTTCCCCAAGAATCGAAATAGCGCGGATCGGACGTGTAGCTGCCCCCGTCACTTTCGTTGGCCGGGCCGTTGTCCGAACTGAAAATAACCAGCGTGTTCGTGGCAATGTTCAGGTCGCGCAGCAATTGCAGCAAATCGCCGACGCCATCGTCCAAGCGGCGTCCCATGGTGGCATAGCGTTTCATCGTGGCGCTCCAGTTGGTGCCGGTGATGACGGCGTTGGCATAGCTCGTCACGGCGTTGGTGTAGTCGGGATGAATCCAGGTGTCCGCCGTGTCCGGCGTCGCCGCCAGCGGCCATTGCAAGCCGCCGTTGGTGCCGGAGCCGGAGGGGAACGGCGCGCCGGGAACTTGCAGCGCGGCATGCACCGCCGTCGGCGCGAGGTAAAGGAAAAACGGCTGGTTGGGAGCTGAAGTTTCGCGGTCGGTCACGAATTTCTTTGCCCGGGCAAAAAACAAGTCGGTCGAATAAATGTTGGTGTAAGTGGCCGTGACGTTGGTGTAGTCCTGATACAACGGGTGCGAGGAATCATGGTAATAAACGTGCCCGGAATTGTGGTCAATGAATCCAAAGAATTCATCAAAACCACGATGGAGCGGATGGCCAGGAACGGTCGCAGGATCAAACACAGCCGGCAAATTACCCTGACCGGCCAGCCCCCATTTGCCGATGGCACCACAATAATAACCCGCGTTTTTCAACACAGTGGCTAGCGTATGATTGTTGGGCAACGCCTTGTCAAATTCATTGTCCCGGATGGTTGCGTTGCCCTGATGTTGGCCCAACAACAAGGATGCCCGGGCCGGCGCGCACACGGGAGAACTGGAGTAATGCTGCCGGAGAATGGCACCCTGGGATGCCATGCTGTCCAGTTGCGGCGTCAACAGCTTCGGTTTCGTGGATGGCCGGCTGTTTTGATAAAAAATACCAACGTCGCCATAGCCCAGATCGTCCGCCAAGATGAAAATGATGTTGGGCTTGGTGCCGGCGGCGGAGTTTTTTACATAAACGGTCCGGTTGGTCGTGCTGATGTTTCCGTTGCCGTCGTTAGCCGTGTAAGTGATCGTGTAAACACCCGGCGTGTTGGTGTCGACGTTGAGGTTTGAAGTCACCGGAAGGGCACCGGCGCAACTATCGGTCGCCGTCGCGCCGGGGTCTTGAAAAGCTGTGCCGGTTTGAAGGATAATAGGATTGGCTCCCAGCAATGTGAGCACCGGTGGCGTGGTGTCTTGAACGACCAGCGTCGCGCTGTTGGTCAAACTGCCATAGGCATTGGTGGCCAGAATGGTGACGTCGTAATTGCCGACGGACAGACCGGTGAGGGACAGTGAATTGTTGGTCGCGTCTGAAATCACACTGCCATTTAAAAACCACGCATACCCGATGGGGGTGGCACCCGACACGCTGACAGCGAAAGAGGCGCGGCCACCGCATTCGACATTTTCATTGGTCAGACCGGCGGCCAAAACCGGCGGCACCACGGCGGCCTGGACATTCACCGTGCGGTTGGTGGACAAGGTGTTTCCCAATCCGTCATCGGCCGTGTAGGTGATGAGGTAAGTTCCGGGCGTGTTTACATCCACAACCCCGTTGGTAACCACCGCCGCCGGGTTGCCATAGACATTGGTCGCCACCGCGCCGGCATCCACAAACGTGCTTCCCTGCACCCAGTTCACAACATTCGTGCCGAGCAAGGTGATTTGCGCCGGCCATGCCTGCACGGTCAGAACGCCGCTGTTGGTCGCACTTCCATAGGCATTGGTGACGGTCACAGAAATATTAAAAGGGGTGCCAATGGCTGCCTGGACATTGTTGGTCGTGAACGTGCTGTTGGTTGCGTTCAGGATGGCTGCGCCGTTCAGGCTCCATTGGTAGTTAAGCACATTGGTCGCGACCAGTTCACCAATGCCGGCATTGATACTGACGCTGGTTCCGTAAAGGACCGTCTGGCTGCCAAGCGAATTTGTCACCCCCGGAGCCAGCGCAAGGGCCTGAATGTCGCCTTGCGACAGGTTGGTGTTGTAAATCCGCACGTCGTCAATCTGTCCGCTGAAAAAACGGCCGCTGCCAGACAGGTCATTCCCGATCAATACATTGGTTGCCGTGGTGTTCAAGGCCGTCGAACTGCTGCCCGACGCATACGTCGTCGCATCCAGCGCGCCGTCCACATAAAACTTGAGGCTGCCCAACGTGCCGGCGTTGGGAAACGTAACCGCGACATGATGCCAGTTCCCATCGGCAACATTGTTGGTGCCCACCACCGCACCGCCGGTGATTTCCAGACGGATTTGATTGGGACTGCCCGTTCCTGCCAGCCGCAAATCAAACCGCCGCCCCGTCGTGTTTGGCCCCCAGCTCACAATCGTCGCATTGGTATTGGTCTGGACGGTGGCGGGCCTGATCCAGGCGGCGACCGTTCGCGCACTGTTTCCAGCGATGCCCGAATAATCCGTGCGGATAAAATTGGCGCCGCTCAAGGAGAGCGCCGCCGAAGAACCGGGCGGCGGCACCGGCGGCAGCCCATTGGTGATCCATCCCAAAGTCCCGCCCACATTTCCGTTGGTGCCAAGACTGCTGGTCAAACCGCCGGTCGAGTAAACCGTGTTGGTTGACAGATTCAGTTTCCCTTCGTCCAACTTATACCAGACATCGGGGGTGGCGGCGAAAAGCGATCCGATATGGATGCTCATCAAGAAACAGATTCCAGCTTTGAAAAATGATCGGGGATTCATATTTGTTTGTTTTAGTTTTTCGTATTTGTCTACCTCCCTTGTCGGGTCAGATTTTTTCTATTGATAATAAGTTGTGGGTTGAGATTTGAAGGTGAATTTGTATCTGTGGAATGAAAGTAATGGCTTAATCCTCCGTCTCGATCACGATCAGACGCTGCGGTGTGGTGTGAATTCCGCCGGCGGAATTGGTGGCAAACAGAGCGTAATACCCCGAATCCGAAACCACCGCATCGCCAAGCCGAAAAATGGCGTTAGTCGCGCCGGGGATTACTTCAAAGCCGTTTCCTTTGTCCACTTTCCATTGCAAGAAGATGGGTGGCGTGCCGCCAATTTCCGCTGTGATTGTCACTATGCGAGTTACCATGTTCGTTCCCGGCGAGTCATTGTCTGTGTCCTTCACGATGTAAGGGGCAATGGGGCGAACATTATTCTGCGCGTGAGCCGCATGGGTAAATGTGGTAATTAAGGTGACTATGCCGAGCCCAATTGCCACGGCGGGAATGATATTGCCGGCAGTGATTTTCATACCTTTGCCTTGGATAAAAATTCCGTCCCGGGCGTCCGGCGGATTTCTCCAGCCGGACGCCGGGACAGATTGGCAATGTTACGGGATGTAAGGCGAGATGCGGTAAAAGTTGTGATCCGCGCTTGCATTCGCATCAATCAACCAGCCGTTCGTGGACAGCAGGAAGTTGTTGGTAATGCCCGCCACCACGTTGGTCAACACCGGCGTCCAGCCGAGCGGATTACCCAAATCCGCATTGCGCCAGAGAATGACTTGATAATTCAAGTTCGTGCCGCTGATGGCAAACTGGGTCAGCCCCGGCTGATTGGGATTGGCGAACGAGCCGTTGGCGCTCAACTGCGTGAACAACGCATTGACGCTGAAAGCCCCATTCGTGTAACCAATGTTGTTGACCTGCGGGTAAGGCACCAGATTGCGCGTGTAGTTGGTGTTCGCAAAGGTCTGGTAATCGCCCAGCTTCAACTTGACCGCGTTGTAGTTGGCTTGCGCGACATCGGAGAGCGGCAGGTTGAGCAACAGGTTGGTATATTCGTAAGGATCATTCAACAGGTCGTAAAACTGGTCCACATGGTTGTAGAAGTGGATGAATTTGAACCGGTCGTTGCGCAGGGTCACGCCATCGGAGGCGGTGCTATAATTGAACTGTTCTTCAATGACGAAGGGCGTGGGCCGGATGACGTCCGCCTTGATTGCCGGCAGCAGGCTGACGGAATCCACAATAACACCTTGCGGAATCGTTGCGGCCACGTCAATGCCGGCGAGTTCCTGAATGGTGGCCCAGATGTCCGGTTCGTTGATGAGCGTGTCATTGTAACGTCCCGGACTGCCCACGTCCGGCCCGGTGATGATGAGCGGCGTGCGCGAGCCACCTTCATATAGGGTGAACTTCCCATGTCCGTCACCGGTGGTGGTTGCGGGCGCGCTGGCGACCTCGAATGGCGGCTGCTGGACATTCTCTTCCGTGCCGTTGTCACCGAGGAAGATGATGTCGGTGTCGTTGGTGTCCACCGACTTGAGCAGCCGGCCAATCTCAGTGTCCAAGGCTTGAATCATCGCCTCGTAGTAGGCGCGGCCATTGGCGCTGATGTCGGCGGCGGTGCCGCTCAAGGCGATATATTTTGCCGAAGTCAGGAGGTTCGTCGGCGGCTTGTGCCGGTATTGGTGCGCCGCGTTAAAGGCCAGCCACAAGAACCACCGGTTGGTTCCCTGTTGTGCAATGAAGTTGGTGGCGTTGTTGACTTGGTCGCTCGTGGTGTAAACGGTGCTGTTGAAAGAAACCCCGTTGGAGACTTCCGTCCAATTGAAATAGCTCGGACTGGTGGCCGCGCCCAAGAAACCCACAAAGTTGGTCCAGCCGCCGATTGTCCAAGGAGAATTCAAATCCGCCGAAAGCCCCAGATGAAATTTGCCGACGGAAGCCAGGGCATATTCCGGTGCGTTGGTCGCAAACGCGCGTGGCAGCGTGTATTCGTTTGTCCCCAAAGCATGGTAACTGCCAGCATTGCCCGGGTATTCGATCGCGACACCAATGCCCGTGCGGAACGCATCCCGCCCGGTGATGATGCTCGCGCGTGAAACTGAGCACGAGGGCCGCGCGTAGAAGTGCGTGAACGCCACGCCGCTCTGGCCCAGCGCGGTGAGGTTGGGCGTGTAGGGAATCGAAGCCGCAGCGTTGGTATTGTAAATCGACAGGTTGTCAATGCCGATGTCGTCGCCAATGAGCAATAGAATGTTGTGGTGCCCTGCCTGTTTGGGATCAAAGTATCTCGCAATATTAACCGTGGCCGAATTCGTTCCGCCAAAGCCGTCACTCACCGTATAGGTGAACTGATCGTTCACGTTATTGGGATTGCTGTAATTCAGGTCAGTGCCGTCATTGCCAACCGTGATGCCACGCGTGCTGACCCCGACGCCAACCAGTGAAACACTGTCACCGTCTTGATCAGTGGCGGCATTCAGCAAGTCGCTGATAGGGATGCTCAAGTTATTCTGTCCCGCAACGCGTGAGTAACTGACATTGCTCGCGACAGGCGGATGATTGGTCACGGTCTGGAACAGATTCACAGTTTCAGCCGAATAATTGCCGTCGCCCGAATAAACTGCGGTGATGAGGTTGCCCGTCCCGCGTGGCAAAGAATTGATGGTGGCACTGGTCACAATGCCGCCGGTGACTGTGTTTGTGCTGAAGGCAACACTATTGGCCAGGAAAATCACGTTACCGGTGGCGTCACCTGCGGTTACGTCGTTGGTTTGCACCACCGCCGTAAATGTCACTCCAGCCAGGTAGCCATTGGTCTGTGAGGAGGAGGATAGCGCCAGCGTAGTCACGCTGTTGGTCAGAACAATGCTGACCAACCCGGTGTTCGTCCCGCCAAAACCATCGGTCACAGTGTAAGTGAACTGGTCGTTCGCCGGGTTAGGATTGTTGTAGATCAAGGAACCACCGTTGATCAGAACCGAGATTCCATCTGCACTGGTGCCGACACTAATCAGTGAAATAGTGTCACCGTCCTGGTCAGTAACATGGGTGAGCAAGTCGCTTATGGAAATGCTCAAGCTGCTTACCGTTCCATCGCGCGAGTAGCTGACATTGCTTGCGACGGGGGGATGATTGGTCACGGTCTGGCTCAGGTTGTTGGTGTCAGCCGGATAATTCAGGTCGCCCGAGTAGATGACCGTAACGAGGTTGGTCGTCCCGCGCGGCAGAAAGTTGATGCCGGCGCTGGTCGCGCTCCCACCACTTACTGCATTGGTGCTGAAGGGCGCTCCATTAGCGAGGAACGTTGCGCTGCCTGTGGCGTCACCCGCAATTACTTGGTTGGTTTGAATACTCGTGGTGAACGTCAGCAAGTCAAGATAGCCCGAGGGATTCTCCGAGGAGGCCAGGGTCGGACCGGACAACACCGTCACGAGCAAATTCAATGCGTTATTGGTGATTTGGAGCGAGGCAGTCCCTGCGGCACCCGATCCGTTCACCACAACGGTTGATGGAACCGTGCCGGCGACAGAACCGGTTTTGCTCCCAACCGTGTTGGAGACGATAAGATAACTGCCCGGTGCAAGAGTCGCCCCGGTGTTGTTGATGTTAAACACCGTGCCGGCGGCCAAAGTGAATGTGCCGTTGGTGATGACGAGTGCGGGGGTGCCGGCGGAGTATGTCAGCGAAACAGTTCCGGTCGAGGCATTGAAATTTCCGTTCAGCGTGGCGGTCGAGGTGCTATTACTCAAGGTCTGCGCCGAGCCAAGTGTGAATGTCGAGGACAATCCGGAAACGTCAAAAGTTGCACCACCCGCAATGATGATTGCTGAAGAACTCCCGATCGAGGCTTTGTTGGTCAACGCCAGCGTGCCGGTGCCCACGGTCGTCGGCCCGGTGTAGGTGTTGAGGTTGGTCAACGTGGTTTTGCCCAAACCGACAAACGCAAGTCCGCCACTGGTGTTGGCGGTTGGTGCTGTGCCAGTGATGGTGGCCGGAGTCGTCGCCCCACCGCCAGACACGACAAATGTGGGCGTGACAGTGTAGTTGATGCCGGGACTGGTGATGACGATGTTCGTCACCTGACCGCTGGTCGCATTGCCAACGGAGGAATCAATTTGCGCAATTGCCGTGGCTCCCGAACCAGTCGTGTCGCCGCTGCCATTGAGCACGGAAACAAACGGCGCCCCAATATAGCCCGCGCCGCCGGTGAAGGAGGCGATGCCATACACGCCGTTGCCGGCGGGCGCTTTCAGGGCATTGGCGATGGTGATCGCGGTGCCATTGTTATCAATTGTGCCGCCGTTGGCATAGATGTTCACGGCTGCAATATTGGCGTTATTCAGAAAACTGGCTCCGAGATTCGCCGCAGTGGCTTTCAAGGTGCCGCCGTTAAAGTTGAAATAATTTGAAGAAGTGCCGTAGGTCGCCGCGATGCCGTTTGCCTTCAGCACGCCATTTGACAACAAATTCACCTCGGTCAGTGAATTGGTGACGCTGGAATTAGCGAAGATCAAACCGTGACCCGAAGTGCTGGTGCTGGGTCCGACGACTTGGGCTGTGCCTGTGCCGTTGCCGATGTTGAGGATCGCTTTGAAACCGGAACCGGCAGCATTGGCCCCCTGATTGAGCACATAAAGTCCGCTACTTCCGCCGGTGCTAAAGTTCACCGTTCCGCCGGAAATATTTGCCACCGCGTTGGCATTGTTGAGACCCGTGCCAACCACAAGAATAGTGGCGCTGTTAAGCGTGCCGCCGGACTGATCAAGAACGCCAACGATGTTATTCCCACGCGTGCCGCGCGCGGTGACGTTCAACTGGTTCACCGAGAGCGTGCCGCCGGAGATGTTCAGGTATCCGTAGCTATTGGTGTTGGAACCGATGCGCAGGTTATCCGGACCGCCAGCCTGGTTCAGCGTGATGCTGCCACCGGTCTGATAAACCGCGCCCGCGCCGCCGGTTTGATCGCCGATCCACAACTGATTCACATTGAGCGTCCCGGAAACATTCACCCGTGCATCGGAATCAAACGTCGCGCCGGAAGCGTTGAGCGAGCCAGAGTAATTCAAGGTGCCGCCGCTGACAATCGTGCTGTTGGTGTATGTGTTGGCACCGGAGAGCGTCAGCGTGCCCGTGCCATTGTTGGTGAGCGCATAGCCGCCATTGATGTTGCCACCCAACGTAATGTCGCCACCGCCCGCCGCAGTCGTGACCACGCGACCTGCATTAAGCGCAAGGTTGAGATTGATGGTTTGCAGGTTGGCGCTGCTGTTCACAATGTTGCCACCGAGCGTGATCGCATTGCCGCTGATGGTGTAGGCACCGGCATCGCTATTAAACGTGAGACCGTTAAACGCGAAGCTGCTGAAATCATTATTCAACGACGTCTGGCTGGACGCGCCGAAATACAAACTGTCAATGGAAGCGGGAGTTCCCGTGCCGGCTCCCTCAACTGTGCCGCTGGTCCAGTTGGCGGAGTTGAAATTGGATGCAACGGGCGCACTGTCCCACGCCCAGTTGGCCGCATAGCACGTTGGCACCGCCGCCGCGAGCAGCCCTCCGGCCAGCAGGCGGGTAAATGGCCGCCACACCCGGTTTAGGGGATGCAAATATTTTCGTTTAACAATTTGAGTCTTCATGGATGATCCTTATTTTATGTTTGTGTGTTTTTCAGGTTTATCCCGAAACACCCCTGACAAACGCTGGACAGCATTTGCCAGTTTGCGGTTTCGGATGGTTTGACCTCCCAATTAAGGGTCGGAAAATTCAGAAAAAATTTGGAGCCGGTCAAATCCGGCATGATTGGGGCGGTGGAGAAAAAGTTATCCCGGTTGAAGCGGCCGACAGCTGAAAGTGGCCGGGATATTTGCCGGGCGTCAAGCCGGGGCTGGGAAAGCCAATGAGTCAACCCCGCTTGAACAACGAGGCACTGACGGCAAATAAATTCCGGCAAACTGGACAACATATAAATAAACGCTTGTTTTGCATAAGAACTTCCAGTTGTCCGGTCAGATCGCCAATCAGGTAAAAATAATCAGTTAGCTGTGTTCCATTCCAAAAATTGAAACATTACGCATGTATTATTCTTTACCGCTAACTATTTTTAACTCATCAGTTATAACGACTGATATGGTCGTCATATTGACATCATATTTTTGCTTGTCAACTTCTAAAGCGAAAATTACCTATATTTTAACTTTTGTTTTATATTGTTTATCAATGTTTTATGAATTTTAAAACATTAAGTGCAAAAAATGTCCATCTTTTGACAAAAAATGTTAAGTTGTGTTAAATTTCATTAAAGATACGACTTTATAAATAGATATTATACCGAAATATCGCGCGGCATTGATAAATGGCTGGCCATGCGTGAAGGGGTTGAATCCGGCGGGCAGCGTGCGGCCATCGGCGAACGCAATGCAGTCGTCCTGAACAGTCTTCACCTGAACACGCTCGCCATTGATGAACTCTTTGACTTGGTTGATTATTTTGCCCATTGGCGGACTCGCTCCGGTTTAGCTTCGGTCTGGCGTTGGCGGCGGGAAGCGGCAGGTGGCCGGCGGAACGGCATGAGTGGAGCCGTGCGCCGGAGCGGCGCTGCCAACACCTGACGGAAGCAGGCGCGACTGCGTTTTCTCCCTGTCGTCCGCGACGAGCGCGCGTTACAGGGCTGTGTAACGTGCGTTGGTCGCGGACACTAAAACCCAAAGGCTTTTGCTTTTTAGAATTGGCGGATTGCTTTTGAGTCGCTTTTGAGTCGCCGCGACGGGCGACACCTGCGCTGCTGCGCTAAAGATTTTTTGCAGGCGTGATGCGCGGTTCGCGTGACCGTGAATGGCTGGCTTGCGGACGCGCGGCCAATTCCCCTTGGGCGGCTGCCGGGGGTTCCGCCGCTGGCGTCTTGGGACGGCGTGGTTTCTTTGGCCTGGCTGAATCCAGCACCTCGCGGCAATAACGGGCGACGGTCTGGTGTGACACCTCGATGCCGGCGTTCTCGTGCAACATGGCGCGAATGGTTTCATACGACGCTTTGCGTTCCCGCAAGGCGATGATGGACTCTTTGACCTCGTTCAATGCGCGGTATTTTTCCGGCGCGGGTGGCGTGTAGTGATTGACGGCTTCGGTCAGGCGGGCCTTCGCCTCGGCGGATACAATTGGTGCATTCATAATTTTTGGTTCGTCTGCGGTTTGATTTTCATTTGACGTTTCCGTTGTTACGGCTGCCCCTTGCACTCGCAAGGAGAACAGCGTCCCATTTCCAATACGATTAACAGATAACATTTCCTGCC
>Ga0316217_10000886_pt1 | contig 40920 bp, 32 predicted proteins | sample 1anoAmetaG_FD_203633 | JGI IMG/M metagenome (GOLD analysis project Ga0316217, IMG submission 203633) | Freshwater microbial communities from Trout Bog Lake, Wisconsin, USA - 1anoA | ecosystem: Environmental > Aquatic > Freshwater > Lake > Hypolimnion/Profundal zone | place: USA: Wisconsin...
GGGAGGGTCTCCAAACTTATCCTACGGTTGCTTGGCCCGCACCTTCAATTGCTGGCGCCCCGTGGAACCGAGACGCCAGCCTATTTTCAGCCCTCGGGGTGCCCGCCAGGGCACCCCGTCTGTGCTTTCAGGCTTTTGGCTCAAGGTAACGAGAGGACAAGATCGGTCAGCGCCCACCGTGCGATATCTTCACCGATGGATGGAGTACCTGCGTCAATACCGCAAACTGGCCAGACTAGGCCCTTGTTCCCTTCCGGCCCGATCTTGAGAAGAAGGTGCGGACCTTCTTCTCGATGCGCTGGAGCACGAAGGGCGTGAGCTTGCCCCGCTCCCTCAGGAGCCGCAGGAACAGGTCCCGCTTGCGGTCCGGGGGGAGCCTGCGGTTGCGGGCCGGGGCCAGGCGCAGGGCGCCCTTGGCGCAAGCGCCGATGCAGGCTCCGCAGCCCAGGCAGGCGGAGGCGTTCACGGCGGCGAAACGGTCCCTGGCGGTGGGGAAGACTCTGCCCTTGGCCAGGCCGATGGCCTTGACGTTGCATGCCGTGAAACACGAGCCGCAGTAGTCGCAGAGGGCCTCGTCGACGACGGCGGTGAAGCCGGTCTTGGCGATGCCCTCGTGGTAGCCCATCTGGACCCCGGCCATGAGCTCGCAGCAGCACTGGCAGCAGTTGCAGATGAACGAAGGCTGGGTGCGGATGTTGTCCGTGACGTGGGTCAGCTTCAGGTCCCGGGCCCGGTCCAGCACGGCCAGCAGCTCCTCCGTGCTGCGCAGCTCGGCGAAGCCCCGTCTGGACAGGAATTTCGCAGCGCTGCCCAGGCTGATGCAGATGCCCTCCACGGGGGCCCCCTTCCTGCAGTGCTTGCCCTCGTGCTCCTTCTTGTGGCGGCAGTAGCACAGGCCCACGGCCCCGGTGCGGGCCTGCTGGATGATCTCCCGGGCCCGCTCGTAGGTGGTGATCTCGGACTGCACGGGCACGTGCTCCTCGTAGACGAGGGCGCGGGTCAGGGGCGTGGGGCTGCCGAAGAACTCCTTGGCCTGGCTCTCCTCCAGATACTCCCGCATGAGCCGCGCCAGCTTTGCCAAAGGCAGGTCCGCACGCTGCTTCATGAAGGTGAACTCGAAAAAGCCGATGAGCCCCGGCATCAGGAGGTAGTAGGTGGTGCCCGCATGGGGCATGTCCATGACCAGCCCCTTGTCGGCCATGGTCTCGAGGATGGGCGCCAGCTCGGCTTCGGACAGGCGGGTCGCCCGGGCCAGCTCGGCCAGCGTGGCCTCTTCCAGCGGAAAGCGGGACGCCACGAAGGCCTCGCGCTCGGAGAAGAGCAGGGCGAGGATCTCCCTGAGCTTGTCCGTGTCCACCAGGCCGATGGGGTACTTGTTCAGCCGGTCGATCAGCGGAACGAGACTGCTCTTGGTCCCCAGCAGATGTCCCATGGCCAGCCCCCATCCCGTACGTATTTCCGGATCATGCCATTTAACTACATATCCTCATTCCAGGGGGCCAAGGTTCAGGTCTGTGAGGCCACATACCGACACCTCCAGTTCGCCAAAGCGCCGGGAATGGGCTGGGACGCTTGACGGAGTGACGAGGTAGTTGCGTCCCCCAGGATAGTGCCTCCTGAAGGCCTTCATCGCCGCTGGGTCGAAGGCGGCTGGATCCCATTTGCATTCGATGGCATCGACCCGGGTCCGGGAATAAGGGACGACGAAATCGACTTCGCGGTCCGCCTTGTCCCGCCAATAGTGGATGGGCTGGCCATCGAGGTGGGCCTGCAGGTGCTCGAGGACGAAATGCTCCCACAGCACGCCCAGATCATCATGCCTCAAGGGGTCCCAGCCCCTGGCGAAACTCACGAATCCGGTATCGAAGGCGAAGGCCTTGGCCTGCTTCACCACCTCTCCCTGGAGGTTGCCGTGGAAGGGGCGCACCAGGGTGAGGGCATGCGTGACTTCCAAGGCGGTCAAATGGCTCTCGACCGTTGGCCGGGAAATGCCGAGGGCCGTCGCGGCCGAGGAGATGCCCAACTGGCCTCCGCTCTGGCGCAGGACGAATTCGAACAGGGTGTTGAACCGGTTCAGATACCGGAGCGCCGAACTCCCGATAACCACACGATGGGAGCCTCGCGCCAAGCCTGCTCAATTCGGTTCCGCCAGAAGGGTCTTGCAATCATGGAACCATACTTTACATTTGGTCGTATTTTTTGTAAAGTATGGTTGCAAATTTAATAAGGCAATTAATTTTAATATTTAGTTAAGCGCAGCAAGCCTACGGCCGCTTCTTCCAAACAGGCCGCTCGTCCGCATTTCCCACCAGCCTGCCCAGGTCCAGGATGAACTGGGTCTGCTGGACCATGCCGCGGAGGTCCCAGGCGGGGTCGAAGCGGTCCTTGGGGGTGTGGTAGATGCCCTGGTAGGAGCGGCCCTTGGCCCGGGAGGCCTCGGGGTTCTCGAGGTAGTCGCGCTGGCCCAGGAGGCTGAAGCCGGGGCTCAGGGCGGGGACGCCGGCCTTCACGAAGGGGTAGTGGTCGCTGCGGAAGAACAGGCCCGCGGTGTCGGGGTCGGGTTTGCGGAGCACCAGGCCGTTGGCTTCGGCGGCTTTCAGGCCGAGGTCGTAGAGGGTGCTGCGCTCGCCGCCCAGGAACTCGATGTCCCGGCTGGGGCCCACCCAGTTGAGGCTCTCCAGGTTCAGGTCGGCCACGGTCTTCGCCAGGGGCCACAGGGGGGCCCGCACGTAGCCCTCGGCGCCCAGGAGGCCCTGCTCCTCGCCGCAGGTGAACAGGAACAGCTGGGTGCGCCTTGTGGGGTGGCCCGCGGAAGCCTGGGCCAGGGCCAGGAGGGAGGCCATGGCCGAGGCGTTGTCCACGGCGCCGTTGTAGATGCGGCCGTCCTGGAGGCCGAAGTGGTCCCAGTGGGCGGAGAACACCACGGCCTCGTCCGCGAGGGTGGTGCCCGGGAGCCGCGCGGCCACGTTGTACTGGGGGAAGGTGCGCACGGCGCTTTCCAGGTGGGCCTTGGCGGTGAGGCCCAGGGGGACGGGGCGGAAGGACCTGGAGGCGGCCCGCAGGCGTAGTTCGTCCAGGTCCTGGCCCGCGGCCAGGGCCAGCTTGCGCGCGAAGTCCTCCGTGACCCAGCCCTGCAGGGGCGCCAGGCGGGGTCCGCTGGCGACCATGAACTTCTCGCCCCGGAAGCCGGTCTTGACGACGTTCCAGTCGTACGAGGCGCCGGCGGTGGTGTGCACCAGCAGGACGCCCGCGGCGCCGCGCCGGGCGGCCTCCTCGAACTTGGTGGTCCAGCGGCCGTGGCGGCTGAGGTTGGGGGCGTCGAAGCGCCCGGGCTCCCCGGCGGTGGGGGGCGGCTGGTTGATGAGCATGACCAGGAGCTTGCCGCGGCAGTCCACGTCCTTGTAGTCGTCCCAGCGCTCCTCGGGGGCGGTGACGCCGTAGCCCACGAAGAGCACGGGCGCCGTGAAGTCGGTGCTGGCCTCGCCCTGGCCGCTGGAGGCGACCAGGTCCTCGACGAAGGTGGCGGGCAACCTGCCCTTGGCGCCTTCGAACACGACCGAACTCCGGTCCAGGAGGGTGCGGGTGCCCAGCACGTCGATGCGCTGGCGGTAGCTGTCGCCGTTGGCGGGCTCCAGGCCCAGGGCGCGGAGCTGGGCCTCCAGGTAGGCCACGGCCAGGTCCCCGCCGCGCTGGCCGGTGCCGCGGCCTTCCAGGAGGTCGTCGGCCAGGAAGGCCAGGTGGGCGCGGATGGGCGCCTCCTTCACCCGGGGAGGCTCCGCGTTGAGGCAACCGGCGGCCACCAGGGCCGGGACCAGCACTGCGGCATTCAGATAGGCCATGGTCCGGCTCCTTCGCGAAGCAGTAGGGGGACGTCACCCGTGAGGTCGATGACCGTGGAGGCGAGCCCCGAAGGCTCGCCGCAGTCCACCACCAGGTCCAGGGCATGGCCCAGCTCCTCCTGGATCTCCCAGGAGGTGGTCAGGGGCGGCTGCCCCGCCAGGTTGCAGCTGGTGGTGATGATGGGCTCGCCCACCAGGGCGGTGATGGCGCGGCAGAAGGTGTGGTCGGGGATCCGCAGGCCCACGGTGCGCTTGTTCTGCAGGTAGCGGGGCACCTCGCGGCTGCAGGGCAGGACGGCGGTGTAGGGACCCGGGAACATCTGCTTGAGGATCCGGAAGGTGGGGGTGTCCAGGTGGCGCGTGTAGCGGCAGAGCATCTCCATGTCCGCGCACAGGATCGACATGGGCTTCTTGGGATCGCGGCCCTTCATGTTCTGGATGCGGTCCACGGCCTTCTTGCGCGACACCAGGCAGCCCAGGCCGTAGAGCGTGTCGGTGGGATAGGCGATCACACCGTCCCGGGCAAGGACTTCCGCCACCTGCTCCAGGTGGCGCTGCGAGGGCGTGACGGGGTGGATCGTGAGAATCATGACACGTCCAGCTTACTCCATCGGGCCCGGCCCGCGCTCGGATGCTGAGCGGGCCTCTGGAAGAACCGCTCGGCCAGGGCCGGGTCGAGGGGGGCCGAGACGCCGCTGCGGCGGGCCTGGAGGGCCAGCAGGCCCACCACGGTCAGACTGTCGGTCAGTTCGCCCCCCAGGACCCGCTGGAGGCAGTGGTCGAAGGGTTCCCGCCGTACGACCAGCTCCTCGGTGTCGTCGGGCCCATGGCCGCCGGTGGCGGGCTGGAGGTCCGTGGCCAGGAAGAGGAACACCTCCTCGTCGGTGGTGGAATTGCTGGCGTGGAAGAACACCAGGGGCTCCCAGGTGCCCGCGGTGAGGTTGGCCTCTTCCTGGAGTTCCCGCTGGATGGTCTCCAGGGGCGTCTCCCGCTCGAGGCCGCCGCCTTCGGGCAGTTCCCAGGTGTAGGTCTCCAGCGGATAGCGCCACTGGCCCACCAGCACCACCCGGTCCTGGCCGTCCAGGGCCACCACGCCGCAGGCCGTGTGCTGGAAGCCGCAGACGGCGTAGCGCAGCTTGCCTCCGCTGCGGTGCTCGATGCGGTCCTCCCGCAGGCGCACCCAGGGGGATTCGTACAGCAGCTCGCGGTCCAGGACCCGGTAGGGGTTCGGGTCGGTGGGGCGGGGCAGCGGTTCCAGCGACGGCTTGAGCAAAGGCTTCTCCTGAAACAGCAAACGCCCGCTGGATGAGCGGGCGCTTGGCGTTGATGTGGAATCTTGGAGGTTAGCGGCGCAGGCCCAGGCGCTCGATGAGGGTGCCGTAGCGGGCCTTGTCCTTGCGGCGGAGGTAGTCCAGCAGGCGGCGGCGCTGGCCGACCATGATCATGAGGCCGCGGCGGCTGTGGTAGTCCTTGGCGTGCACCTTGAAGTGCTCGGTGAGGTCGTTGATGCGCTTGGTGAGGATGGCGACCTGGACCTCGGGCGAACCGGTGTCGGTGCCGTGCTGCTTGTAGTCCTCGATGATGATCTTCTTCTGCTCTACGTTCAGGGCCATGGCAGGCTCCTTTTCGGGTGCGATCCCGTCACCGAAGGAACAGCCCCGTGCCGTGCCCTGGTCGAGCCCGGTGTTCCGGGCAAAAGATAAAGCCCGGATGCCCCGGGCGTTATCAAGAATGGTGCGGATAGAGGGACTCGAACCCCCACGACCTTGCAGCCACTAGCACCTGAAGCTAGCGCGTCTACCAATTCCGCCATATCCGCAGTGTTCCGCGCTGTCCCCCCTCGAGAGTCCAATTGCGCGTGAAAGACAATCATAGCCTGGGCCCGCGAGGGCGGCAAGCATAATTTTGGGAACCTACCATTGCCGGTACGGGATGTCGTTGGAGCCCTTGCCCTGGGCGAGGCTGTACACGTCGAAGACGTTGCCGCCGCCCCAGCTGGAGCTGGTGGCGTCGTCCTGCAGCGAGCGCATGCCCCACTCGGCCTTGTTGGTGAAGGGGTCCACGGGAATGCGGCGGAGGAAGCGGATCTTGGCGGTCTTGCCGGTGACGGGGACCCCTTCCACGAGGAGGTCCAGGGATTCCGGGTAGCCCATGTTCTCGGGGGGCGGGCCCTTGATCTTGTTGCCGTCGGCGGCGGCCTTGTAGGCGTCCAGGGCCCCGCGCAGCTCCCGCAGATCCCGCCTCAGCTCGAGCTCCCGCTGGCGCCGGACGCCGTTCCTGGCCATGGGGATCACGGCCGAGGCCAGGATCACCAGCACCGTGGCGGTGACGAGCATCTCGAGCAGGGTGAAGCCGAGCTGACGAACTCTCATTGGATGGTGACGAGGGAATTCACGTAGCGGGCTGGGATGGGATTGGCGCCCACCAGGTACTTGCCGTCCTGGATCAGCACGGCGGCCTTGCCCGGCTCCAGGGCCTCCAGCTCCAGGGAGGCGAAGGTGCCGCTGTCCGTGGCGCCCGTGGCGCGGGTGAAGGTGAGGTTGATGGTGCCGTCCTTGCCGAGGGTCTGCTGGAGGTTGCCCGCCTCGGAGGTGATGAAGTCGCCGGCCGCCACGGACACCACCTTGAGGCGGGGATCCACCTGGACGGTCATGGAGCCGCTGGTGAGGCCCTGGGCCCCGCTGGCAAAAAGGCTGAGGGTGAGGCGCTGGCCCTTGGCGGCCTCGGTGGACAGGGGCGAAAGGAAGAAGACCAGGGAGGAGGGATCGTCCGCCGAAGGCGCGGCCGCAGCGGGTGGGGTCTTGGCCACGTCGGCCGCGGCGGGCTGGGCCGCCGGGGGAGCGGTGGCGGGCGCCGGAACTGGAGCGGGAACGGGCGCAGCGGCCGCTGGAACGGGCGTAGCGGCCGCCGGAACGGGCGTAGCGGCCGCCGGAAGGGGCGTAGCGGCCGTGGGCGGGGCCGTTCTGGGAGCGGGCCTGGGGGCGCTGGTCACCGCGGTGTCGTCGAAGCCGGTGAGCACATGGGCCTTCTCCACCTTGGGGGCGAAGGGCTTGGTGGCGCCGGGGGCCTGGTCGGGATCGAAGGGCTCGAAATCGGCCTCCACCAGGTCGGGCTTGCGCACGACGACGGCGCGGATGGTGAGGATCACGTCCGTGCGGCTCTTCTGCCGGTCCGTGTGGCCGAAGAGGGAGCCGATGATGGGAATGTCCGTGACGCCCCAGACGCCCTGGAGGCTCTTGGTCTCGTCCTCCTTCAGCAGGCCGCCGAAGATCGCGGTCTCGCCGTCCCGCAGCCGGGCGGAGGTCTTGATGATGCGCTGGCCCAGGTCGGGGCGGCCCTGGGCGGAGCCGGCCACGACGGTCTTGACGTCCGCGTCCAGCTCGATGGTGATGTCGTTGTTGAAGTGGACCCGTGGCTTGACCTTGATCTTGACGCCCACGTCCTCGTAGCTGAACTGGGTCTGGGTGGCCAGGGTGCCCCCCGCCAGGCTCGTGAGGGCGCTGGCGGCGGTGTTGGCGGTGGTGGAGGAGTTCGTGGTGGAGCCCAGGCCGCCCAGGGAGGACTGGGTGGTGGAGATCTTCTCGCCGATGTTGACTTCGCCCGACTCGCCCGAGACCACCCGCACGTTGGGGCTGGCCAGGAGCTTGCCCTCGCCGGTGTTCTTGAGCATGTCGAGCGCCAGGGGCGCGAACAGGAAGTTCAGCTGCGACTTGGAGATCTTGATGCCGCCCGTGTCCTGGTTGAGGCCGTTGTTGGAGTTGGTGGTCACCGCGCCGATGCGGTAGAGGCCGGCGGCGGAGGGGTCGGTGACGCTGGTGGTGGGGATCAGGCCCACGTTCTCCTGGGCGGTGTCGCTCACTTCCAGCAGCTCGATGTAGATCATGACCTCGGCCTTGGCCTTGTCGAGCTGGGCGACGATGCGCTGGGCGATGGCCAGGTCGGTGGTCTTGGCCTGCACGGTGATGGCGTTGAGCCGCTTGTCGATGAAGACCTTCATCTGGGGCATGATGGCGTTGAAGATCTGCCGGACGTTGTCCACGTCGGCGTTGGACAGGTAGAAGGTCTGGATGAGCTTGTTCTCGAAGTCCTGGAGGTTCTGGGGGGTCTTCTTGAACACCATGATGGTGTTGGGGTCCAGCACCTTGTAGAAGAGGTCGCTCTGGAGCATCAGGGTGTCCAGGATCCGCTGGAAGGTCAGCCCCCTCAGGTCCACGGAGATCGAGACGTCCTGGGTGCTGGCGGAGGTGTGGAGGATGATGTTCACGCCGGAGTTCTTGCTCAGCTGCTGGAAGATCTCCTTCAGGCTGGTCTTCTTGGTGAAGTTGAGGTCCATGCCCTCCAGGGAGCGGGGGTTGATGGGCAGGGTGGGCTTGGCGTCGGCCTTGGCCTTGGCCACGTCCACGCTGTCGACCTCCTCCTCCCGGGCGCGCTGCTTGGCGGCGGCCTCCTCCAGGCGGTTCATCCAGTCCACGGCCACGGCGTTGGAGGGGTCCAGCACCACCGCGGCGGCCACTTCCTGGCGCACCACCGTGTCACGGCCCATCTTCTTGGCCTCCTTGGCCTTCTTCAGGTGCTCCTCCGCGGCCAGGGGGGCGGTCTTGCGGAAGCCGATCTTGGCCTGGACGTTGCTGGGGTCCTTCCTGAGGATCTTGCGGTACTCCGACAGGGCCTCCTCGTAGCGTCCGTCGTCGTAGGCCGCCTGGGCCTTGTGCAGGGCGCAGCCCAGGGTCATCACCAGGGCCAGCGTGAGCGCGAGGGTCTTCGTCAGGTGCTCGAAGGTGGGTCGCAGGGAGGGGTGGGTTCGCATCGGTTCCTTCCGGGGGTTTTCAGAATTCATTGGCCGGGTGGTCGCTGTGGGTGCCGGCGCCCCTGGGGTCGACCACGTCGATCCGGTGCTTGAGGTCCGGGAATTTCAGGTTCTGGAATTCGGCCGAGGCGTCGGTGACCTTCACCAGGCGCCACTGGGGGTTGGCCAGGTCGCCCTGCTTGATGGTGACGGGCTCCTCCCCCTTCTCGAACGCGCCCATGCGTCCGGTCTTGGGTGTGGCGAGGTAGCCCAGGTAGCGCAGGTTGCCCGGCTTGGTGGCAGCCTCCCGGGCCCGCTCGGCGGCGAGCTTCTGGGCGGCGACCTGCTCCGGGGTGGGCGGGGGCGGCGGGACGACCTTGACCACCGGCGGGGGCGGGGGCGGCTTGACGATCCCCTCGAACAGGAAGAGGTCCCTCAGCATGCGGTCCTCCGAGGGCAGCTCCCCGGCCCGGTCCAGCTTGGCCAGGTCCGGCAGCTTCTGGAGGTCGCGGGACTGCCGGTCCCCCAGGGGGGCGCTGGGGCGGTGGGCCTCCGTGCCCCGGGCGGCGGTGGGCGGCGCCGTGGGCCACAGGTACCAGATCATCAGGACCAGCACGGCCAGGGCCACCTGCACCCGGCGGTTGGACTTCAGGTCCTGGAGCATGGCGGAGACGGAGGAGCCCTTGAGGGCCGGCGCGCTCATGCGCCCTCCCCGGGTTCCAGGAGCGCGCCGGGCGCCTGCCGGAAGGCTCGCAGCACCACCGTGAGGTGGGCTCCGTCGGGGCTCTCGTCCAGCTTGGCGCTCACCACGGCGAAGGGCAGCTTGCTGCCCTCCAGGGCCAGCATGAAGGGCTTCAGGTGCAGGAAGACGCCGGTGACGGTGAACTCCACGTCCAGGGCCTCCAGGAGGCTGCCCTTGGCGCCCTCCCGGGAGGGGCTCCCGTACTTGACGGAGATGAGGCGGACGCTGTGCTTGGCGGTGAGCTCGAAGAGCTTCCGGCTGAGCTTCCAGTGGAGCTGGCCCACGCTCTCGGCGGGCATGTGGCGCAGGAGCTCGTCCAGGGCCTTGCGGTCGGCCTGGAGGCGGTCGGCCTGGTCTTCATAATCCTTGAGCTCGGCCCGGCGGGTCTGGAGGCCCTTGGTGGCGTCCTTGGCCGCCTTGACGCTGTGCTCCCGAAACCGGGAGGCCTGGGGCAGGGCGACGAGCAGCACGAGCACGCCCAGCAGGGCCATGCCCCCGCCCGCGTACAGGCGGATGGTGCTCGAACGCAGAGGAGTGATCATTGCCCACCTCCGGGATTGGGATTGCCGGGCTGGGGGCGCGGTCGGGGCGGGCGGTTGGGAAAGTACTGTCCGGGGACGCCCTGGGGCGGGTACGGGAAGGCCGGCGCGTTGGTCGGTCCGGGAATCGGCGCGGCGAGCGGCATCTGGCGCGGCGCCGGAGCCTGGACCGGAGGTCTCTGGATGGGGATGGTGGGACGGGCGGGGTTGGCGAAATTGGCGGGCGGCCGCGTCACGACGGGCCTGGCTGCCGGGACGGGAGGCTTGGGCGGCGCCACCACGGGCTTGGGCGGCAGTTTGGAGGCCGGTCCATACTGGGGCAGGGGCTTGTAGGGGGGCGGCACCGGGAGGACGGCGAGGGTGTATTCGAACTCGACTCCGCCTCCCTGCCGTTCCCCTTCCCGCTCCAGGATCACCTGCTCGAAGAAGGCGTTCTTCTGCAGGGCTTCCACGAACTCGGCCTCGGCCTCGCGGGTGCGGGCCTCCCCCTTGACCTTGATCTGGACCTTCAGGTCCGAGCCCCGTGTCCGCTGGAGGGACTTGAGCCGCACATCCGGCACCATGCTCCGTTCCAGCTCGGCCGTGAGCCGGGACCAGGGCAGGGCGCGCTCCGAGTAGATGCGCTCGGCCAGGCGCCACTTGGGGAGTTCCTTGGCGACGTCGACATTGCGCAGCTGCTCGACCACCTTCTGCTGGGACTCCTCGATGTGGCGGGTCTGGGCGCGGGTCGCGCCCTCCTCGCGGCCGGCGTTGGAGGCCTGACGGTAGGCGCGCAGGGTCACACCGGCCGAGACAACGAGCAGGAGAGCGCCGGCGGCCAGGGCCGTCCAGCCGATGAAGGCGTGGTTGAGGCGCCAGAAGGTGCTGGGGGGGGCGAGGTCGAGCTTGAGGGTCGGAACGGCCATCAGAGCGCCTCCTGGGCCGGGATCTCGGGGGGCAGGAGCCGCGCGGGGATGGGGCACTCGGGCCAGGCCGGGGCCCCCCAGACCAGAAGCTCCTGTGGCGACCGGGCATCCCGCTGCAGGTAGGCCGCCGAGGGCAGCACCCGCTCCTGGATCCATACTTCCGGGGTGGTCGGCTCGGTCCATTGGCGCAGGAGGGTGAGGTGGCGCCCCCAGGAGGCCAGGGTGCCCGTGTAGGTGCCGTCCCCGTAAGGGCAGAGGCTGAGCAGCATCCCCGGCGTCTCCCGCGTGGGGGCGAGCCGGTTGTAGAGCCAGAGCCAGCGGGGGATGAGGCTGCGCAGGGGCCGGCCCAGGGTGAGGGAGGCCTGGAGCCAGTCCTCCCGCAGCGTCTCGCTGATGCCGGCCAGGACCCAGGCATTCTCGCCGATGGCCAGGGCCTGGACCACCTGGGGGGTGTCCAGGGCGAGGCTCTGGTTGAAGCGCCATTTGAAAAAGGCCTCCCGGGCCTCGGCGCCCGCGGGGATCTCCACGATGTCGCGCATGAGGAGGGAAGGAATCCAGGCGTCATCCACCACCCAGTGGGTGGGCCCCGGGGGCAGCCCCGCCAGGGCGCCCAGCGCCTTCAGCAGGCCCTCGCCGGTGGCCGGCCCCAGGAGGGCCCGTTCCTGCCCGCCGGCGTGGAGCCGATGCGGCTCCAGCCAGACCAGGTTGGCATGTTTCGCCCCCATTCCCAGGGCAATCATAGGATAAATCCTCCACGTGCAGTATCTACGTGAAGGCGGGGGCATGCGTGGAAAGTCGACAAGGGTGCTCCGGCTGGTACCAATTAGAGGACCAGTCTATCTCCCAGGTTGACCTTTCCAAAGCATGTGATTGTGTTTATGAAAAAGCCGGCCTCCCCGGCCTACCAGTCCCGGTAGGGGAGGTCGTTGGAGCCCTTGCCGGGGGCGAGGCTGAAGACGTCGAAGACGTTGCCGCCCCCCCAGCTGGTGCTGTCGGGATCGTCGGCCATGGCCCGCAGGCCCCACTCGGCCTTGCCGGTGAAGGGGTCCACGGGGATCCGGCGGAGGAAGCGCCATTTGGCGGTCTTGCCCACCATGGGCGCCCCTTCCACCAGGATCTCCAGGGTCTCGGGGTAGCCGGCGTTCTCCGGGGGCGGGGCCTTGATCTTGTTGCCGTCGGCCGCGGCCTTGTAGGCGTCGATGGCCAGCCGCAGCTCACGCAGGTCCCGCCTGAGCTCCAGTTCCCGCTGGCGGCGCACGCCGTTCCGGGCCAGGGGCAGGACGGCCGAGGCCAGGATGATGAGCACCGTGGCGGTGACGAGCACCTCCAGCAGGGTGAAGCCCCGCATCCTCATTGGACGGTGACGAGGGCGTTCACGTACCGGGCCGGGATGGGGTTGGAGCCCACCTGGTACGTGCCGTCCTGGATGAGCACGGAGGCCTTGCCCGGCTCCAGGGCCTCCAGCTCCAGGGTGGCGAAGGTGCCGGTGTCGGTGGCGCCCTTGGGGCGGGTGAAGGCCAGGGTCAGCTGGCCGTTCCTGCCGAGCGTCCGCTTGAGGTCGCCCCCGTCGGCGGTGAGGAACTCGCCCGGCGTCACCCCGACGACCCGGAGGCGGGGATCCACCTGCAGGTTCATGGTGCCGGCGGTGACGCCCTGGGCGCCGCTGGTGAACAGGTTCAGGGTGACCCGCTGGCCCTTGGGCGCGTCGACGGCCAGGGGCGACAGGAAAAAGACCAGGGAGGAGGGGCTGTCGGGGGTGGCCGGCCCCTTGGCAGCCTGGGGTTCGACCGTGGCTGCCGAGGCCGGTTCACCCACGGTCTCCTTGCCGGTGCCAGGCTCCGCCTCGGCCTTCGCCCCGGACTCCGCCGCCCCGGCCTCCGCCCCCTTGAGGGGCCCGGGCGCGGGCTTCGAGGTCGGCTCTGTCCCCTCCCTCTGGAGGCCCCTTGGCAGGGCCTTCTTCTCGGGCTTGGGGGCGAAGGGCTTGAGGGCGCCGGGGGCCTGGTCGGGATCGTAGGGCTCGAAGTCCTCCTCGACCAGGTCGGGCTTGCGCACCACGACGGCGCGCAGGCTGAGGATCACGTCGACGCGGGACTTCTTGCCGTCGTTGTGGCCCAGGAGCTTGCCCAGGATGGGGATGTCCGAGATGCCCCAGATGCCCTGGAGGTTCTTGACCTCGTCCTCCTTGAGGAGCCCGCCGAAGATCGCCGTTTCGCCGTCCCGCAACCGGGCGGTGGTCTTGATGATCCGCTGGCCCAGGTCGGGCCGGCCCGGGATGGAGCTCCCGAGCCGGTTCTTCACCGTCGAATCCAGTTCGATGGTGATGTCGTTGTTGAAGTGGACCCGTGGCTTCACCTTGATCTGCACGCCGGCGTCCTCGTAGGTGTAGCTGGTCTGGGCGGTGGCGATGCCCGGGATGCTGGTGAGGCCGCCGCCGGCGGGGGGCGGGGTGCCGCTGGAGGTGCCGGGCACCCCCAGCTGGGACTGGGTGGTGGAGATCTTCTCGCCGATGTTCACCTCGCCCGTCTCCCCCGAGACGACCCGCACGTTGGGGCTGGCGAGGAGCTTGGCTTCGCCGCTGAGCTTGAGCATGTCCAGGGCCAGGGGGGCGAAGATGAAGTTGATATTGGACTTGGAGATACTCAGGCCGCCCGGATTCTGGTTGTATTGGCCGTTGTAGCCCGTGGTGGTCGCCCCGATGCGGTAGAGGCCCGGGGCGGTTATGTCCAGGGGGCTGGTGGTGGGGATCAGGCCCACGTTCTGGGCCGCGGTGTTGCTCACCTCCATCAGCTCCAGGTAGATCATCACTTCGGCCTTGGCCTTGTCCAGCTGGCCCACGATCCGCTGGGCGATGGCCAGGTCGCTGGCCCGGGCCTGCACCGTCAGGGCGTTGAGCCGCTTGTCGATGAAGACGCGCACCTGGGGCATGATCGCGTTGAAGATGGTCCTGACGGCGTCGGGTTCCGCGTTGGACAGGAAGAAGGTCTGGATGAGCTTGTTCTCGAAGTCGTTGAGGTTCTGGGGGGTCTTCTTGAAGACCATGATGGTGTTGGGGTCGAGCACCTTGTAGAAGAGGTCGCTCTGGAGCATCAGGGTGTCGAGCACCCGCTGGAAGGTGAGCCCGCGCAGGTCCACGGAGACCTGGGGGTCCTGGGCGCTCACGGAGCTGTGGAGGATGATGTTCACGCCCGAGTTGCGGCTCAGCTGGGCGAGGATCTCCTTGAGGCTGGTCTTCCGGGCGAAGTTGAGATCCATGCCGTCCAGGGAGCGGGGGTTGATGGGCAGGGTGGGCTTGGCCTCGGCCCGGGCCTTGGCCTGGTCCACGCTCTCCTCCTCGTCCTCCCGGGCCCGCTGCCGGGCGGCGGCCTCCTCCAGGCGGTTCATCCAGTCCACGGCCACGGCGTTGGCGGGATCGAGCAGGACGGCGGCGGCCACCTCCTGCTGCACCACCTGCTGCCGGCCGAACTTGTGGGCCTCCCTGGCCTTCTTCAGGTGGACCTCCGCGGCCAGGGGGGCCGTCTTCCGGAAGCCGATCTTCGCCCGCACGTTGCCGGGATCCTTGCGGAGGATCTCGCGGTACGCCTCCAGGGCCTCCTCGTAGCGCCCCTGGTCGTAGGAGGACTGGGCCTTCTGGATGGCGCACCCCAGGGAGGCCAGGAGGGCCAGGGCCAAACCCAGCGTAGAGGCAACCATGGCGGCGAGGGGCCTGGCGTTCGTGTCAGGCTGGGCTTGTCGGGTGGGCATCATCGGTCTTCCCTTCGGGGATCAGAATTCGTTGGCCGGCGTGGTGGTGGCCGAGGCTTTGGGCTCGACGGAGTCGAGCCGGAACTGGAGGTCCGTGAACTTCACGTTCCGGAATTCAGCGGAGAGGTCGGTGACCTTCGTCAGGCGCCAGCGGGGGTTGACCAGCTCGCCCTGCCGGCAGGTGAGGCCCTCCTCCCCCTTCATGAAGGCCCCCAGCCGTCCGGCCTTGCCGGTGGCCAGGTAGCCCAGGTAGCGCAGGTTCGAGGGCCTGGAGGCGCCCTCCTGGGCCCGTTCCTGGGCGAGCCTGCGGGCCTCGAGCTCCTCCGCGGCGGGCGGGGGGGGCGGTGGAGGCGGCTTGACCGGCTTGGGGGGCGGCGGCTCGCCCTCGAACTGGAAGAGGTCCCGCAGCAGGCGGGCCTCCGTGGGCAGCTCCCCGGCCTTGTCCAGCCTGGAGAGCTGGGGCAGGCGCCCCAGTTCCCGGGCCTTGAGGTCCCCCAGGGCCGAGGGCGCCCCCTTGGCCCCGGCGAGCCGGACCGCGGGCTTGGAGGCCGGCCACACGTACCAGAGCATGAGGGCCAGGAGCACCAGGGCGCCCTGGACCCTGCGGTTGCCCTTCAGGTCCTGGAGCATGGCCTTGGCGTCGGCGCCCTTGAGCGTGGAGCCGTTCATGCGCCCTCCCCGTGTTCGGCCGCCAAGTGGGGGGCCTGGCGGAAGGCACGCAAGGTCACGGTGAGGTGCACGCCGTCCGGTCCTTCATCCAGCTTGGCGCTCACCACCGCGAAGGGCAGCCGGCTCCCTTCCAGGTCCAACATGAAACCCTTGAGGCTCCTGAAGATCCCGGCGACCGTGAACTCCACGTCCAGGGCTTCCAGCAGGCTGCCCTTGGCGCCCTCGCGGCTGGGGGCCCCGTACTTGACATACAGGAGGTGCACCTCGTGCTTCCCGGCCAGTTCGAAGACCTTCTGGCTGAGCTTCCAGTGCAGGTGCCCCACGGTCTCGGCGGGCATGTTGGCCAGGAGGCCGTCCATGGACTGCCGGTCGGCCTGGAGGCGATCGGCCAGGTCCTGCAGTTCCTGGAGCTCCCCGTTGAGCTTCACGAGGTTGCCGCCGGCCTCCTTGGCGGCCTTGAGGGACCGTTCCCGCCGGGTGGAGGCGTTGGGCAGGGCGAACAGGAGGATCCCCAGGCCCAGGAAGGCCATGGTCCCCCCGGCGATGACGCGGAGGAAGCTGGAGCGCAGGGGGGAGATCATTCATCGTCCTCGGGATGGGGTTGCCAGAGGTGCTGGGCCCAGGGGGGCAGATCGGGCCGGTGTTCGGGCGGATGGTGGGCCGGGGCCTGCCGTTGGGGCGCGGGTGCCGGCGGCCTGGCTGAAGGCGGCCTGGGCGCAGGAGTCCGGGGCGCGGGCGGGACAGGTGCCGGGACCCTCGGCGCGGCGGACGGGGGGTCGAAGGGGGGCAGGGGGGTGTAGGGGGGCGGCACGGAGAAGGCGGCCAGGAGGTACTCGAACTCGATCCCGCCTCCCTGGCGCGTCCCTTCCCGTTCCAGGATCACCTGCTCGAAGAACGGGTTCTTCTGGAGGGCCTCCACGAAGGCGGCCTCGGCCTCCCGCGAGAGGGCCTCGCCCTTGACCTTGATCTGGACCTTCTGGTCCGCGCCCCGGGTCCGCTGGAGCGACTTGAGGCGCACATCCTGGACCAGGCTCCGCTCCAGTTCGGCGGTGAGCCGGGACCAGGGCAGGCTGCGCTCGGTGAGGATGCGCTCGGCCAGGCGCCACCTGGGGAGCTCCTTGGCCACGTCGATGCTGCGCAGGGCGGCCAGCACCTTCTGCTTGAGCTGTTCCTTGCGCCGGCTCTCGGCGCGGGTGGCCACCTCCTGCCGGCCGGCCTTGGCGGCCTGGTCGTAGGTCCTCAGGGTGAAGCCCAGCGCGGCAGCCAGGACCAGGGCGCCCAGGCCGAGTGCGGTCCAGCCCAGGACGGCGTGGTTGAGGCGCCAGAGGGTGCTGGGGGGGGCGAGGTCGAGCTTCAGGAGGGGCAGGGCCATCAGAGCGCCTCCTGGACGGGGATCCCGGCCGGCAGGAGCTGGACGGGGACGGGGCTTCCGGGCCAGTGGGGGGCCCCCCACACCAGGAGCTCGTGGGGGTGCCGGGACTCCCGCTGGAGGTAGGCCGCCGAGGGCAGCACGCGCTCCTCGTTCCATTCGGCGGGGGTGGCGGGGTCGGTCCACTGCCTCAGGAGCACCAGGTTCCGTCCCCAGGCGGCCAGGGTGCCGGTATAGGCATCCGCTCCCGCCGGGCACAGGGACAAGAGCATCCCCGGCGTCTCCCGGGTGGCCGCGATCCGGTTGTAGAGCCAGAGCCAGCGGGGCAGGAGGCTCCGGATGGGCCGGCCCAGGGTGATCGAGGCCTGCAGCCAGCTTTCCCGCGTGGCCTCGTCCATGCCCGCCAGGAGCCAGGCGTTCTCGCCCAGGGGGAGGCTCTGGACCACCTGGGGGGCCTCCAGGGCCAGACTCTGGCCGAAGCGCCACTTGAAGAAGCCATCCCGGGCCTCGGCGCCCGAGGGGACTTCCACGATGTCGCGCAGGAGGAGGCAGGGGAGCCAAGGGTCATCCACCACCCAGTGGGTGGGACCCAGGGGTTGGTCCCCCAGGGCCGAGGCCAGGACCGCGACCAGGCTCTCTGTCGCGACCGGGCCGGAAAGGGCGTGGTCCCTGCCTCCGGCGTGGACGCGGTGGGGTTCAAGCCATACCATGGAAGCCTGTCTGGCTCCCAGTCTCAGGGCGCCCATGTGCGGTTCTCCCGTGAGGCGGGGTCTTGGATGGAAAGGCTCGATCTTGAAATCATCACGAGGTCCAGGGAGTCAGCCCGAAGCTGGGGTTGCTAAAATATAAATGATTTAATCCGTCATGTGGTTCCCCTCGGAGATTTTCCGCTTGCGCCTGATTGCCCTGGAAGTTAACGGATTCAAGTCCTTCGCGGATCCGCAGAAACTCACCTTCCCCGTGGGCATGACCGCGGTGGTGGGTCCCAACGGGTGTGGAAAATCAAACATTAGTGATGCGCTGGCCTGGGTGCTGGGCGAGCAGCGGGCCTCCCTCATGCGCGGGGCGGAGATGGCCGACGTGATCTTCGCGGGCACCGGACAGCGCAAGCCCATGGGCATGGCCGAGGTCAAGCTCACCCTGGAGATGCCCGACCCGGCCCTCCCGGGTTCCACCCGGGAGATGGTCATCTCCCGGCGCCTCTACCGGGACACGGGCAGCGAGTACCGCGTCAACGGCCGGGAGTGCCGGCTCAAGGACGTGGCCGACCTGCTCATGGACACGGGCATGGGCACCAGGGCCTACTCCTTCATCCAGCAGGGCCAGATCGACCTCATCCTCTCCTCCAAGCCCAAGGACCGGCGCAGCCTCCTGGAGGAGGCCGCGGGCATCACGCGGTACAAACTGAGGCGCAATGACGCCCAGCGGCGCCTGGAGGAGACCCGGGCCAACCTGCTCCGCCTGGACGACATCCTGTTCGAGCTCAACAAGCAGCTGGAGTCCCTGAAGCGCCAGGCCGCCAAGGCCCGGCGGGCCCAGGAGCTGGACCTGGCCATCAAGGCCACCCAGCGGATTCTCCTGGCCGGCAAGGCCCAGGAGCTGGAGGCCGCCAAGGAGCGGGTGCTGGAGAACCTGGACGCACTCGAGCGGCGCATCGCCGCCCTGACCGCCCAGGCCGCCGAGAAGGCCTCGGAGGTGGAGGGCCTGCGCCTGGCCCTGGACGACCTGAACCGGGCCCAGGACCGGCGCACCCGGGCCGTCATGGGGCTGGACCAGCGCCTGGGGCTCCTGGAGCAGGACCGGGGGTTCCAGGTGGAGCGGGGCAAGGAGGCGGCCCAGACGGCCCTCCAGCTCGAAGGGCGCCTCGCGGACCTGTCGGCCCGCACCGGGGACACCGCCACCGAGACCCTGCGCCTGCGGTCCGCCCTGGAGGCGGCGGAGACGGCCCTGGAGGCCCGGGACGCCCTGGTGGCCGACACCGAGGAGGCCGTGGCCCTGGCCGGGGGCGCCCTGCGCCATGTGGAGGCCGAGCTCAAGGACCTGCGCGCCAGGCGGCTGGAGGCCGAGCGCAGTGGCCTGGCCGCCCAGCGCCGCCGCCAGGCCCTGCACCAGGAGCTCGCCCAGCGCTCGGGACGGCTGGACTCCCTGAACCACGAGGAGGCCGTGCGGGCCCCGCGCCTGGAGACCCTGGAGGCGGAGAGCCTGCGCCTGGGGCGGGAGGAGGAGGGCGCCGCGGCCCGGCTGGAACAGATGTACGAGGCGGTGCAGGTGCAGTCCCGCCTCCGCCAGGAGTCGGCCGAGGCCCACCGCGCCGCGGCGGCCGCCCTGCGCGAGACCGAGGGCGCCCTGGAGGCAGAGGAGCGGCGCCTGCGCCAGCTGGGCGACCTCCTGCGAGGGGCCGCGGGCAGCGAGGAGCAGCAGAAGGCCATGGCCTGGCTCAAGGCGCGGGGCGAGGCGCCCCTGGCCTTCGTGGACATGGTGACCGTGGATGATGCGGCCCGGCCGGCCATCGAACGGCTGCTGGGCGCCTGGATCCAGACCGTGGCCCTGACGGGCCCCACGCCTGCCTGGAAGATTCCCGGCCAGCTCTGGCTCAACGTGCCGTCCGCAACCGGCAACGTCGAAGCTCCACCGGGTCAGGAACCCCTCCTCGCCTCCGTAAAATACCGGCCGGGGAAGCCGAGGCCCCTGGCCGGGCTCCTCGAGCGGGCCTTCCAGGTCGAGGACGCCGACCTGCCCGCCCTGGCCGCGGACCGGCCGGACCTGGCCCTCGTCTCCCCGAGCCTCGTGAAGCTGCCCTACGGCCCCGTGCAGGTGGGCGTGGCCGCCCCCGCGGCCTCCCCCCTCAAGCTCAAGGCCGAGTACGAGGCCGCCAAGGCCGCCCGGGAGGACCGCCTGGACCGGGTGGAGGCCCTGGAGACCGCCGCCAAGGCGGCGGACTACCGCATGCGGGAAGCCGCGGACCGCTTCAAGGAGATGGACGAGGACCACATGTCCGCCCGGCGGGTGCTGGAGGACCTGCGGGGCCGGCAGGCCTCCAGCGCCGCCCAGCTGCGCGAGATCAGGGAGGCCCAGGAGCGCGCCGACGCCCAGTGGGAGCTGCTCGAGGCGGAGATCGCCGCCCTGGGCGCCCAGCTCCGCGAACTGGAGGCGCCCGAGGAGAACCCCGAGGAGGCGCGGCTGGTCGAAGCCGTCCACCAGGCCGAGGCCCGGCGCGCCCAGGCCCAGACGACCCTGGACGAGCGGCGGGAGACCCTGGTGGAGGCCTCCCGCATGCGCAGCTCCGCCTGGGCGGAGCGGGACGGCCTGCAGCGCCACCTGCAGCAGCTGCAGCGGGGCGTGTACGACCTGGAGGCCGAGAAGGGGCGGATCCAGGGCGATATCGACCAGTGCACGGACAAGGCCGCCCAGGCCACGGCCCGCCTGGCCGAGCTGGAGACGGAGGCCCAGCGCCTCCTGGAGGAGCGCCAGGCCTTGGTAGACGAGCAGGCCCGGGCCCTGCCGGGCATCGAGACCGCCCAGGAGTTCCTGCGGGTCCAGGAGCGCACGGCTCGCGAGCTGGCCCAGGCCCTGGAGAACGCCCGCCAGCTGCATCAGGAGTCCCTTCTGCAGGGCGCCCAGGTGCAGGGCAGCCTGACCGCCATGGCCCGGGAGATCGAGCTGGCCCTGGGCTTCACGGTGCCCGACTTCCTGGCCTCCATCACCGAGGAGGAGGCCGAGGCCTGGAGCCAGGGGGAGCTGGTGCACCAGACCCGCATGCAGGAGCTGCAGAGCAAGCGCCTGGACCTGGGCAGCGTGAACCCGCTGGCGATCCAGGAACTGAAGGAGGCCGAGGACCGGCTCGCCTTCATGAACGAGCAGCGGCGCGACGTGACCGAGGCCATCGGCAACCTGGAGGCCACCATCCGCGAGATCAACGCCACCAGCGAGGAGCGTTTCCGCGAGGCCTTCGACTTCATCAACCACCGCTTCCACGAGGTCTTCCGCGAGGCCTTCGGCGGCGGCGCGGCCACGCTGATCCTCCAGGATCCCAAGGACCTGCTGGAGTGCGGCATCGAGATCACGGCCCAGCCGCCGGGCAAGAGCGCCAAGGCCCTCACCCTCCTCAGCGGAGGCGAGAAGGCGCTGACGGCCATCTCCCTCCTATTCGCCATCTTCCACTACAAGCCCAGCCCCTTCTGCGTCCTGGACGAAGTGGACGCGCCGCTGGACGAGGCCAACGTGGGCCGCTTCGCCGCCATGGTCCAGAAGATGAAGGAAGGCACCCAGTTCATCGTCATCACCCACCAGAAGCCCACCATGGTGGCCGCGGACACGCTCTACGGCGTGACCATGGAGGAGATGGGCATCTCGCGCCTCGTGAGCGTCCAGCTGCGGGAGGCCGCGCAACTGGTTTGAAGGGGCGAAGCCCGTCCTTCCGTCCGGTTTGAAATCACCATGAGGGTGCAATAGGCAGATGAACCCACCGGTCGGTTGTCAACGCGAAAAGAATCTGAAAATGTGGAAAACTAATTTATTCGATTTTTATATTGAGCTTAGGATGCTGGAATGCTAATAGCAGTAATAACATGACCTATGACCGCCCGGCTCGACTCCCCCTTGTCCCCCTTTGCCATGTGGGTGGCTGGATTCCTGGCCTCCCAGGTCGGAAATCCACAAGGTTTTCCACAAACCCCCCGGAAGGGCCCGGTGTAACGGCCCCGTTAATTCCAGGAAACAGAGTTGTTGAAAAGGTCTTTCCGCCCAGGGGGGTCCCTTTTTTCCTGCTCTGGGGCTTTTCCGCACTTTTTCGCCTTGACGGCAAGCGGAAGGCTCCCAAGGCCTGGGCGGTAGTCCCCAGGGTAGAGTCTTAGGCATGGCCAGGAACTCCTCCCACTTTGAATGCACGGCGTGCGGCGCGCACTTCCCCCAGCCCATGGGGAAGTGCGGGGCCTGCGGCTCCTTCGGCACCATCGAGGAGGTGCGGGGCGGGCTGCGCAAGGACCTGGCCCGCGCCCGCAGCGCGTTCGCGGAGAGCTCGTACCAGGATCCCGTCCCGCTCCTCTCCGTGGAGATCAGCGACACCTGCCGCGCCGCCACGGGCCTGAAGGAGCTCGACCGGGTCCTGGGCGGCGGCGTGGTGCCGGGCATGGTGGTGCTCCTGGGCGGCGAGCCGGGCATCGGCAAGTCCACCCTGGTGCTCCAGTGGGCCGCGGCCTGCGGCGGCGACGTGCTCTACGCCAGCGGCGAGGAGAGCGAACGCCAGATCAAGCTGCGGGCCCAGCGGCTGGGCGCGGAGAGCCCCGGCATCCACCTCTTCGCGGAGACGGACGTGCGCCGCATCCTGGAGGCCGCCGAGCGCATGAAGCCCGCGCTCCTGCTGGTGGATTCCATCCAGACCTTGTTTGATCCGGAGTTCGAGTCCTCCGCGGGCTCCGTGAGCCAGGTGCGCGGCTGCGCCACCCTGCTGGCCCGCTGGGCCAAGACCACCGGCACGCCCCTGGTCCTGGTGGGCCACGTCACCAAGGACGGCACCCTGGCCGGGCCCAAGGTCCTGGAGCACCTGGTGGACACCGTGCTGGCCTTCGAAGGGGACCGCCACCACCACCACCGCCTCCTGCGCGCCCTCAAGAACCGCTTCGGCGCCGCCTTCGAGCTGGGGGTCTTCGCCATGACCGAGCACGGCCTAGTGCCCGCCGAGGGCAATCCCTTCTGGCTGGACGCCGAGCCCCGCCCCGGCTGCGCGGCCACCGTCGTGCTCTCGGGCACGCGCCCGGTGATCGTGGAGATCCAGGCCCTGGTGGCCTCCGCGGGCCTGGGGATCCCGCGGCGCACGGCCCTGGGCATCGACGGCCAGCGCCTGGCCATGCTCTGCGCCGTGGCCGAGCGCCGCGGGGGCGTCCAGCTCCACGACCGCGACGTCTACCTGAACGTGGCCGGGGGCCTGGAAGTGGAGGACCCCGCCGCCGACCTGGCCGTCATCGCCGCCCTCACCAGCAGCGCCACGGGCCGAGTACTCAAGCCCCGGTGCCTCTTCCTGGGCGAAGTGGGCCTCACCGGCGAAGTGCGCCCGGTGTCGCAACTGCCCCTGCGCCTCCAGGAGGGCGCCCGCCTGGGCTTCCACCATGCCGCCGTGCCCCGCATGGGCCTGGACGTGGCCGTGGCCTCGCCCCTGGAGCTCCTGCCCGAGCTGGGCATGGAGCGCCTCAAGGGCAAGAGCTGGCTGCTCGGGCGGGCGGAGGGGGCGGATGGAGAGATGGAGAGGTAGCCGCCTGGGGGCTCCAGGACCCACCAAGTTATGTCTTATTCAATCATGCGAATATGGCAATTTAACGCTTGCCATGGTGTCAAATTGACATTACCGTGTGATTGACTATGACAGGCTACCTGGCCCGAGAACTTTCAAACCGCCTCGAACGCGCACTCCGGCAGCTGCCCGTGGTGGTGATCTCCGGTCTGCGGCAGAGCGGCAAGAGCACCTTGCTTCAGAACGAGCCCCTGCTGGCCCTCGGGCATACCTATCGCACCCTCGATGACTTCGCCACGCTTCAGGCGGCTCGGAGCAATCCGGAAGCCCTGCTGGAAGGCGCAGTGATCCTTGATGAAGTGCAGCGCTGTCCGGAACTGCTCATGGCGCTGAAGCAGAGGGTCGATGAACAGCGCGTGCCGGGGCGCTTCATTCTTTCCGGGTCCGCCAACCTGGCGCTGCTCGGCCATGTCTCGGAAACGCTGGCGGGACGCGCCGGCTACTTCACGCTCCATCCCATGACCCGACGGGAACTGCGGGGCGCCACAGCCCAGCCTCCCTTTCTGGTTGAGTTTTTCCGTGCACCCCGTGTGCCTGCCGGCAGCGCCGAGCCGGTGGAGGACCGGGAAGTCCTGAGCGGCGGCCTGCCCCCCGCCTGCCTCGGTCCTGCCGAAGCTGTGGACGAATGGTTCCGCGCCTACGTGCAGACCTACGTCGAGCGCGATGTCCGGCAGCTGTCCCAGATCACCGACCTGGTGGCCTTCCGTACCTTGGCGCAGCTGGCGGCCCTGCGCACCGGGCAGATGCTGGTCATCAGCGACCTGGCGCGGGATGCCAAGCTCAAGGCCGCCACGGCGGGCCGATACCTGGATCTGCTTGAGGCTTCGTTCCTCACCCGGCGCCTGCCGCCCTTCCTCAAGAACCGCGGCTCCCGCCTCGTGAAGTCTCCCAAGCTCTACGTCACCGATAGCGGCCTCGCGGCCCACATGGCCGGGGCAGGTGCGCTGGAACCGGGCCGTGACGACCTGCTGCGTGGCTCACTGTACGAGACCTACGTGGCCCAGAATCTCGCAGGTCTCCTGGAAGCGCACCTGCCCGACGCGCAGGTGAGTTATTGGCATGAGCAGGGGCGGCATGAAGTGGATTTCGTGATTGAAACGGGGCGGAAGTTCTTCGCCATCGAGGTCAAGGCCGCCTCCCGGTGGAGCGGCAACGACCTGTCCGGCCTGCGGGCATTCCTGGACCGGACCCCGGAATGCGAGGCAGCCGTGCTGGCCTACAACGGGAAGGAAGCCGTGAAACTGGCCGACCGCCTGTACGCGATTCCCTTGGGGCACCTTTTGGCCTAGACAATCCTCCTTCAGGCCGCTGAATGGGATCAGGCGCCGCGCTGCATGGCCTGGCGCGCGGCCTGGACCATGAAGGCGCTTCGGGAACCTGCGCCCGGGAGACGCCATCCCTGTTCCGTCGGGCTCGTGCGCCCCTCGGGTGGGATCTGCAGGAATATGGAAAAGTGGAAATGGTTTACGTGGCGCCGGCTGCTCTGGAGCGTCCTCGCGCTCTGCGGAGCCGGCCTGGTGGCGCTGGGCGTGGCCTGGTGGGTCCTGTCCCGGGATGTGGAGGCCCGGGTCGCCGAGTTCGCCCAGCGGGCCCCCCGGACCCTCACCAAGGTCCTGGACCGCCACGGCGAGCTGCTCGGCGTGTTCGCCCAGGAGCATCGGGAGGTCATCCCCTACGGCGAGGTGCCCCGGGCCTTCGTGGGCGCGGTGCTCGCCACGGAGGACGCCGGCTTCATGCACCATCGCGGGGTCTCGGGCCGCGGCGTCCTGCGGGCCGGTTTATCCTTCGTCACCAGCTGCGGCCGGCGTCGGGAAGGCGCCTCCACCCTCACCATGCAGCTGGTGCGCGCGGTCACGGCCCGGCGCCAGCGGCGCCTCGACCGCAAGCTCAAGGAGATCATCCTCGCTCGCAGACTGGAGCAGGTCTACACCAAGAAGGAGATCTTCGAGCAGTACGCCAACGAGGTCTATTTCGGCGGCGGGCGCTACGGCCTCGAGGCGGCGGCCCGGTTCTACTTCGGCAAGAGCGCGCCCGGCCTGGCCGTGGAGGAGTGCGCCCTGCTCGCGGGCCTCATCCAGAACCCCAACGGGTTCAACCCATTCAAGGCCGGCGGCAAGGCCCGGGATTCCGCCCTGCAGCGGCGGAACCACGTGCTGCGGAGGATGGCGGCCGAAGGCTTCCTGAAGGACGGCGAGGCCCGGGGCCTGATGGAACGCCCCATCCGCCTGGCCCGGGAGAGCGCCCCGGAGGAGACGGTCGCCCCCCATGCCCTGGAGGAGGTGAGGAAGCACCTCTACCAGAAATATGGCCGCGTGCGCGCCCTGGAAGGTGGCCTGGAAGTGACCACCACCCTCGACGCGGCCTGGCAGCGGGCCGCCAACGACGCCGTGCGCGCGGGCCTTGCCGACGTGAACCGGCGCCGGGGCGAGGCCGGCGCGGAAGGGGCCCTGCTGGCCGTGGAACCCCAGACCGGGGAGATCCGGGCCCTGGTGGGCGGTCACGCCTTCAGCCGCTCCAAGTTCAACCGGGCCTTCCAGGCCCGGCGCCAGCCGGGGTCCACCATGAAGCCCTTCATCTACGGCGCCGCCTTCACGCACGGCATGACCCCCGCCACCATCGTGGAGGATGTGCGCACCCGCTTCCTCTTCCAGGCCACCGCCTATCAGCCCGGGAACTACGACCGGGACTTCTGGGGCCCCATTCCCATCTGGGAGGCCGTCCGGGGTTCCCGCAACCTCCCCACGGTGCACACCCTGGAGGCCGTCGGCATCGACCGGGTCATCGCCTTCGCGCAGGACGCGGGGCTGGAGGGGCGGTTCCAGCCCTTCCCCAGCCTCGCCCTGGGCGCTTCGGAGACCACGCTCCGGGAGATGGTAAGGGGCTACGCCACCTTCGCCCTGGGCGGCCGGCAGGCCCCGCCCAGCTTCCTCATCAAGAAGGTCGTCGACCGTGACGGCAAGGTCCTGGAGACCCATGAAGGCTCCCCGGGCGAGCAGGTCCTGGACCCCATGAGCACCTACCAGGTCGTCCAGTGCCTCCAGGGGGCGGCCCAGCGCGGCACCGGCTCCCGCTCCAATGCCCTGGGCTGGACCGTGGCCGGCAAGACCGGCACCACCAATGATTTCGCCGACGCCTGGTTCCTGGGCTTCTCGACCCGCATCGCCTGCGGCGTGTGGGTCGGGCTGGATGTCCGGAGGACGATCTTCCAGGGCGCCGATGGGGGCAGGGTGGCCCTGCCCATCTGGGTGGAGTTCATGAAGGCCGCGCTGCCCGGCACCCCGAGGGAGGCCTTCCCGGCACCCGACGGCATGGCCTGGGCGCAGATGGACCGCGTCACCGGGCGGCTCGCCACCGGCGCCACGGCGGATACGGACCGGGTGCACCTGGCCTTCAAGCCCGGCACGTGCCCGGGGGAACCCAGCACCAGCGAGGCCATCCAGGTGATGAAGGAGGCCCAGGCGAAAGCCGCCGGCCAGGCGGTAGGCATCCGGCCATGGGGTGACCGGGGAGGCCGGGGCAATCACGGCACCCAAGGCACCCAAGCCACAGCGGCGCAGGCTCCGTAAGGGTACAATCCCTCCGTGAGGTCCCCATGCGCTCGATGACCGCCTATGCCGAAACCGTCCGTCCCCTGGAAAGGGGGGCCCTCCGCCTTACCCTGCGTTCGGTCAACCACAAGGCCCTGGACATCTCCTTGCGGATCCATCCCTCCTTCTTCCCCCTGGAAGCGGGCATCCGCGCCAAGGTGCGGGAGGCCGCCCAGCGGGGCAAGGTGGACCTCGCCGTGGAAGTGCAGGACGAGCCCTCCCTGGAGCCCCAGATCAACCGCACCCTCCTGCGCTCCATGGCCAAGACCTGGGCCGAGGACGCCGAGTGGCTGAACCTGCCGCCCCTCTCCGCGGAGGCGTTCTTCCGGCTGCCGGGGGCCTGGCTGCCGCCCTCCGCCGATCTGGCCGAGCGCCTGGAGGCCGCCCTGATGGAGGCCCTGGACCTCCTGCTGGCCGACTGGAACCAGGGCCGGGCCCGGGAGGCCGAGCGCCTGCGGCCCGCCTTCCTGGAAGGCGCCTCCCGCCTGGAGGCGCTCTGCGCAGTCCTGCGGACCGAGAGCGAAGCCCAGGCCAAGGAGCTGCCGGAACTCTACCGCCGCCGCCTGGAGCAGGTGCTGGAGGATGCCCGTCTTGTGGGCCAGCTGCCCGCTGAGCGGGTCATCGCCGAGGCCGGGGCCCTCGCCGAGCGCCAGGACGTCCGGGAGGAACTGGTGCGCCTCACGGCCCACCTGGAAGACTTCCGCGAACGCCTGGCCAGGGGCAACCTGGGCGGCAAGGCCCTGGACGTCTGGAGCCAGGAGGTGCTGCGGGAACTCAACACCTGCGGCTCCAAGTGCAAGCGCCTGGCCATGACCCGGGCGGTCATGGAGGCCAAGGGGGTCCTGGACCAGATCCGGGAGCAGGGGGCGAACCTGGAGTAGCAGGGCCGGGTCAAGTGCCGGTTACACCGGGCTGAGGGCCGCCAGTTTCCGTTCCACCTGCCGGTTGCCCGGCTCCAGCTCCAGCGCCCTGCGGTAGCTGCCCCTGGCTGCGGCCGGGTCCCCGGCCTTGACCTGCCCGTCCCCCAGGGCCTCGAAGGCGCTGGCGGCCTCGGGGTAGAGCAGGACGTTCGCGTTGAGGCAGGCCAGTGCGTCCGGCACCTTGTTCCCGGCCAGGTAGTGGTGGCCCAGCACGGTCAGGTCCTGGGCGGTCAGCCTGAGGTCACCGGGCTCGGCCTTCAGGGCCCGGTAGCGGTCCAGGGCGCGGGGCAGGCCCTTCCTCGCGGCCAGGAACAGGAGCTTGTGGGCCACGGGCAGGTCGGTGGTCCTGAAACCGGTCCAGGCGTATTCCCGGGCGACGCTGGCCGCCAGATGGTCGAAGAGCGGCCCGGTGTGGCCCGAGTTCGCCAGGATCACCACGCCCTGCCCCTGGCCGGCGAAACCCTGGAAGTAGGCGCTGAACCCCGTCGTGCGGCCCGTGAGGCCGAACCCGTCCGTGCCGGCCTCCAGGCGCCAGCCCAGGCCGAAGGGCCCGGCCTGGCCCTTCAGCATCTCCGTGGCCAGGGTCCGGGAGATGACGCCCTTTGAGCCGTCGCCCTTCGCCCGGGCGACCTCCATGGCCAGGTCCGCCAGATCCATGGCGTTGGTCCACAGTCCGGCGGCCGCCATGGCGGGATGGACCTGCCACCGCCCCGGCAGGACCTTGCCGTCGGCGGTGTGGCCCGAGGCTGCGCGGGCGGCGCCTTCGGCTGTGGGCGGCTGGAAGAAGCTGCAGTTGAACAGGCCCAGGGGGCGGATGACGGTCTCGGCCATGAGCAGGGGAAAGGTCTTGCCCGTCGTGTCGGTCATCAGCTGCTGCACGATGGCGAAGCCGCCGTCGCTGGCGCGGGCCCCCGTGCCCGGCACCTGGTCCACGGCCACGGCGGGGGCATTGGCCGGGTGCTCGCCTTTGAGGAGCTGCACGAGGGTGGGCAGGGGTGCCCCCGGGGCGTAGCCCGGAAGGCCGTGCACCGTGGTGCCGGCGCTGTGGCTGAGGAGGCGGCGGAGGGTGACCTTCTGGTCCCGCGTTAAGTCATTGTCTGGCACCTGCCAGCCGGTGAGGCTGGCGTTCACGTTCCCGTCGAGGGTCAGGGTCTCCGCCTCCACCAGGCTCAAGGCCGCCAGGGCGGTGACAGGCTGGCTGAGGGCGCCGGCCTGGAAACGGGTATCCAGGGTGACCTTGCCGGGGCTGCCCGCTTCCTTCAGGCCATAGGTCTTGGCCCAGGCCAGCCGCCCCTGGTCGACGACCGCGACGCTCAGGCCGGGGATGCGCAGGGCCTCCAGCCAGTGGACCAGGTGGGCCTGGATGGGGTCCTCTCCCGGCAGGGCGAGGGGAGCCAGGTTCTCCACCCGCTGGAGTCGTTTGACCTCCGACTCATGGGCGGTACGCTCGGTGGCCGTGTCGGGGTCGAAGCCCGCATGCGGCCGATGGCAGGCCAGCGGCAGGAGGCCCAGCAGGGCGAGCAGGGGCAGGCACACGCCGGGGGTGGGGACGCTGAATGGCTTTTTCATCGTTTTTTGGGGTTCCATCCTTGGGAAACGGCCATGGGCCAAGGCCGCCATGGGGTGTTGGCGGTTCATAACGCTAGATAAATGTGCCAAAAGGGTGGAGGGTTTCCTGGAGATAACTGGAAAGTTATCTTGAAATGACGCACTGAGAATTTATATTGTATGGGTCAGGTCGCATGCTTGAGGAGGGGTCCCCATGGTCCGCTGGCTTCGAGGCAGCATTACGCTGAGGCCCCTCCTGCTGGTCCTGGGGGTGGCTCTGGTGCTTGGCCTGGCCGCCTTCAAGACCGTGGGCAGGATCGCGCGCCACTTCGATGAGGCGCGGGATGAGGAACGGAGCCCGGCGCAACGGGGGGGAGGTCAGCCTCCGCTCACCGGCGGCATCAGGCCCACCTCGTCCCCGTCCTTGAGTTCCGTAGCCTTCCCCGCGAAGGTCTGATTGACGGCATACAGGGCCCCTTCCGGGAGCGGCGCCAGGAGGGGATGCGCGAGCAGCGCTTCCAGGGTGGCCGGGGAGGGCAGGGGCAGCTCCAGGCTGTCCCAGCCGAGCTGGGCGCGGTAGCGGGCGAAGGCCTTCACGTTGATCATTTGGGTGTCCAGGTGTAACGGATTTCCCCGCTGGGCTGGGCGCCCTGGAGGCTGGTGTCGCCGGGGATCTGGGAGACGCCTGTGATCTGCTTGTAGCCCACCTGCAGGACGAAGCCGCCGAAGCGCCATTCCGTGCTGTAGCTGAGGGTGGTCTGGGTGCCTTCCACCTTGTAGTTCCCGATGACGGGGACGCGGTGGCCCAGCAGGTCGAAGTTCTTCTCCAGGGTCAGGCTCAGGTTGGGGCCGCCCAGGATGGCGAAGTTGACGCGGTCCAGGCCCAGGGTCTTGCGCAGGGCCTCGGTGCCGCTGGCGAGCACGAGCGAAGAGAGCAGGCCCGCGCCCTGGTTGAGGAAGCCGGTGTTCACGGAGCTCTGGGTCGGCGCGCCCATGGAACCGCCCACCCTGGTGACGGCGGAGGGATCCAGCAGGATGGCGAAGATCTCGTCCGGGCGCAGGGCCGGGGTGGAGCTGGGGGTTCCCACCAGATGGTCCAGGGGCCCGGTGATGCCCAGGGTCACCAGGTAGGGGTCGACGTCCACCTGCCCGACGAGGTTGACGTTGGGGTTGAAGACGCCCGGGTCGGTGAAGTCCACGGAGCCCCGCTCCAGGACCAGGTCGCCCGCCGGCAGGATGTTGGTGAGCCGGCCGCCGGCCAGGAGCACCATGCGCCCCTTGAGGCCGGGGTGGGCCAGGGTGCCCAGGATCTTGAAGGCGCCTTCGGGCCGGCCCTGGAGCTTGAGCAGGTTGGTGTCGAGCTCCCAGGGGCGGGCCAGCTGCAGGTCCAGGTCCAGTTCGATGCGGGCCAGGGGGTCGTTGGGGTCCATGGCCGCCAGCCCGCCGCTGTTGCTGAAGGCGCTGGCCAGGATGACGTCGGTGATGTTGATGTCGGCCTGGTAGAGCAGGTTCTTGGCCCGCAGGGTGCCCTTGAGCAGGCCCCCGTCCCGGTCGTTGCCGTGCAGGGTGCCGCTGAAGCTGCCCTGGATCTCCAGCCCTTCGGGCAGGTCGCGCAGCTGGAAGGCGTCCATGGCCGCGTTGATGCTGTAGTCGGTCAGGCCGTGGTACCCCCAGGTGATCCCGCCCCAGGCCGTCAGGGCCCCCTGGGCGAGGGTGCCGCGCAGGGGGGCCTCCTGGGGGATGGTGATGTCCTTGCCGTGGAAGTAGGCGGTGAAGTCCACGTTCTCGACGCTCTGGGGGTAGGTGCGCGCCTCGATGCGGCCGCCCGTGAGGTCCAGCCGGCCGTCCAGGGTGGGCTCCAGGAGGCTGCCCCCCAGGCGCAGGTTGAAGGCGGCGCTGCCCGCGGGCTTGAGATCGGCCATGAGGCTGAACTGGCCCGGGTCCACGAGGTGGTCCACGATGGTCTTGAGGTTGGCCAGGTCGGCCGAGCCCTCCAGGCCCAGGTCCAGGCTGCCCTCGGCGCTGAACGGGATCCAGCCCGCCACATGCACGGGGGTGGTCTTCGGCAGGGTCGGCGGGGGCTGGCTTGCGGACGCGGGGAGGGCCAGGGCTTTGCCAGGGATGGCCAACGCGCGCCCCTCCAGGTCCACGGTGAGGTCCATGCCCGTCAGATCGCCCCGGAAGCGCCCGGGACGGGGCTGGGTCAGCAGGAACCCCTCGAAGGTTCCCAGGAGATCCTGGAGTACCCCGCTCCAGTGCAGGCCCTGGGGGCCCCAGTCGCCCTGGCCCCGGTAGTCCAGCCTCAGGTCCTTGAGGAAGCCCTGGGTCAGCCGTGAGGACAGGGCCGCCGTGTCGGCGGTGGCGCCGTTGAGCGCCACCCGCAGGTCTCCCGCCAGCTTGCCGCCGGCGGTCTGCAGGCCCTGGAAGGTGAGGACCGGTTCGAGCTTGCCGGCGACCCCGGCCCGGGCCTCGAGGCGGCCGTCCCGGAAGGAGACGCTGCCCTCGAAATCATCGAGCGTCTGGCCCTCCAGGGCCAGGTGGCCGTGGCTGAGGCTGACCGTGCCCACCGGGGCCTGGGAGGGGCCCAGGGGGGCCGTGAGGGGGCCCTCCAGCCGCGCTGCGACCTTGCCCTGCACCCGTGGGCCCGGCAGGCCCAGGAAGAGGGAATCCAGGTCGCCTCCCAGTTCGGCGGTCCAGGTTTCCCGGTGGGCGTCCATGTCCATGAAGCCCCTCAGGTTCAGGGGGCCCGGCGCGCCCTCAAGATGGTCGAGGCTGTCGGCGATGCGCACATCGGTCGCCTTGAGCCGGAGGGTCTCGATGTCCATGGTGAAGGACGTGGAGGCCGCGGGAATGGCGAGCCCGTAGACCTCGCTGGCTTCGGCCACGGTCTGGGCCTCCAGGACGATGTGGTCCAGGGGACCATGGAGCCTCGCCCAGCCGCTGGCGGTGCCGGTGATGGGCAGGTCCCCCACGTCCCCGGCCTTGAGTCCTTCGGCGATGGGGAGCCTGAAGGCGGTGAAGCACATGTCGATGCCTTCCGCGTCCCTGGGACCCTCGGCCCAGCTGATCCAGATGTCGCCCGTGGCGGAGCCCTCGCCCTTGGCCAGCTGGATGCCGGTGATGCGGATCTCGTCACCGCGCAGGGCCACGTCGGTGCTCACCGTGTCCGCGCGGGCGCCGTGCCAGCGGGGTTCGAGCACTTCGGCGTGGCCGTCCAGGCGGATGCCCCCGGCGGGATCCCACTGGAACGTGGCCCGGCCGCTCACGGGGCCGGACATGTCCAGGTCCGTCACGTCCCAGGCCTTGAGGGTCCGGGCCACTTCGGCCGCGTCCGTGGTGACCTCCCCTTCGGCCGTGATGCCCGCCAGGCCTCGGGGGTTCAGGGTCGCGGCCGCGGAGCCGTGGAAGGTGGCCTCGGGCAGGTCCAGGTCCAGGGCCGTGGCCCGCAGGCGCGCGTCCTCCAGTGTGAAGGAGGCGCCGCCGACCTGCTGGCCCTCCTTGAGGAACTGGCCATCGCCCTTGACCTTGAGCCGGGCCGGGTCGGGCAGCACCCAGGGGGGCCGTGGCCAGGAGGCGGAGACCCTGAAGCGCCCCGTGAGGCCCTTGACCATGCCGGTGCGGGCGTAGACGGCGGCCGGCGCCAGGGAGACGCCATCGGCGGTGAGGTCCAGGGAGGTCCCGCCCTGCCGGGTCCAGGCACCTTCGCCGTTGAGCCGCCCGTCGCTGGAGGACCAGGCGACCTGCTCCAGATGGATCCGGTCCGGGCCGCCCGCGGCACGGACCTGCAGGGTGCCCGGATGCAGGGGGGAACCCTTGACCTGGAGGTCGCGGCCATGGGCGGAGAGGGTCCAGGCGGGCGCCAGGGCCGGGCCCTGGGCCTTGGCCTTGAAGGCCAGGAAGCCGGCGAGGTGGGGGAGGGTGGCGCCCTTGCGGGCGGATGGCAGGGGGCCCGCCGACAAGGCCAGCACGTCCTGCAGGTCGAGCCCGCCCTCGGCCTCGGCCCGGACGACCTTCGTGGGGAGGTCGTAGGAGCCCAGCACCGCCAGGGCGCTGCGGCCCAGGTGGGCCTTGAGGTCGGCGGAATCCAGGCCGTTGTCCGTAAGCCTGCCCTTGAGGGTCAGGGCGCCCCGCAGGGGTTCCGCGCCGGTCCCCAGGGCCAGGCTGGGCAGCTCCAGATAGAGCCAGAGCTGGTTGCTCACGCTCCCGTGGCCATCCATCCGGAACGTGAACTCGGCGCGGTTGAGGCCCCAGGCGGGCAGGTCCACCCGCGCCTGACCGTCCTGGAGCTCCAGGCGATCGATGCGGAACTGGGGGTTGGTCGCCTTGGGGGGATGGCTCCGCAGGTGGATGGACGCCAGGCGCTGGGCGTCCACGTCCAGCCGGGGGCTCTCCAGGCGCACCAGGCGGATATGGGGGCTGCGCAGGAGGCTGCGCGGGTCCACATCCACCTCGAGGCGCTCGGCCTTGAAGAGCTCGCCGCCCAGGGCGAAGCGGTGGAGGATGACCCGGCCCTGGAAGGGGTGGATCTCCAGGCGCTCGGCCTGGAAGGAGAGTCCGGTCTCATGGCGCAGGTAGGTATCGAGCTGCCCCACCAGCCACCGGTCCACCTCGGGCCGTTGCAGGGCCCAGACCGTCAGGCCCGCGGCGGCCACGCCCGAGGCCAGCAGGTACGTCAGTCTCCGCACCCACCTCCGGGACCAGAGCCTTCCGGGCCAATGCCGCCTGCTCTGGGTCGCTTCGGGCTGTTCCGTAGTCAATTTTTCTCGCCGCAACTGGGGCAGTTCACCGCCGTCCTCGATAGGGGACGATAGCAGAACTTGCACAGCCGCGGGTGGGTCACCACCGGGATGCGGGGGGGGTGGCCGGGGGTGCTCATGGGGTTGGGCAGCACGGCCGTCCCCACCGGGCGGGTCTCCTGGGAGACCCCGGCCCGCAGGGGACGCAGGGCGGTGAGGAATTCCTGCGCCGACAGGTAGCGTTCGCCCAGGTTGATGGCCAGCGCCTTCATGACGGCCAGGCTGAAGGCCTTGGGCACGCCGGGCGTGCGCAGGTGGGGCGGCACGATGGGCGTGCTCTGGAAGGCCTGGGCGATCTTGACGGGATCGGCGTCGTAGAAGGGCACCGTGCCCGTGAGCATTTCGTAGATGGTGATGCCCAGCGACCAGAGGTCGCTCTGGAAGACCGTGCGGCCCTTGAAGTGCTCGGGGGCCATGTAGGGGGGCGAGCCGATGCGGGTGCGGGCGAAGTCCTCCTTCTGCAGTTCCAGGATGCGGCTCGTGCCGAAATCCGTGACCTTGGCCACCCCGTCCCGGGTGATGAGGATGTTGGCGGGCCGCAGGTCGCGGTGGATCACCTGGTGGGCATGGGCGAACCCGATGGCCGAGCCCACGTCCATGGCGATCTCCAGGGCCCGGGAGGGCGGCAGGGTGCGCTCGCGCCGGATCAGCTTGTCCAGGCTCTCCCCTTCGACGTACTCCATGACCATGAAGAAGATGCCGTCCTTCTTCTCGGCGGTGATGAGGTCGACGATGTTCGGGTGCTTGAGGTGCACCATGATCTGCGGCTCGCGCAGCATCTCCACGTCGTCGGTCTGGTGGTGGGGGATCTTGAGGGCCACCTTACGATTAAGTAGCTTATCCTGAGCAAGATATACGGTCCCGAAGCCCCCTGCGCCCAGGCGGTCGAGAATCTGGTATTTGCCCAGGAGCTGGTCTTTTGACAGCACGGTTTTTCCTCTCCATGAGCGTCCCTTGGAGTGCCCGGGAAGTCAACAAGGCTCTTGTGTTCCGGCCAAAGAAACGGGCCGCCCAGGGGCGGCCCGTGCTTCAGCTTCCCCGGGCCTAGCCCAGGAAGGCCTTGAGCGTCTTCGAGTAGCGAGGATGGCGAATTTTTCTCAGCGCCTTGGACTCGATCTGCCGGATGCGCTCGCGGGTGACGGCGAACTCGCTGCCGACCTCCTCCAGGGTGTGCTCGGAGGCCTCGTCGCCCACGCCGAAACGCATGCGCAGGACCTTCTCCTCGCGCTCGGTGAGGGTCTGGAGGACCTGGTTGACGGTCTCCTTGAGGCGCTGGCTGACGACCTGCTCCACGGGGGAGACGACACCCTTGTCCTCGATGAAGTCCCCCAGGTGGGAATCCTCCTCCTCGCCGATGGGGGTCTCCAGGCTGATGGGCTCCTGGGCGATCTTCATCACCTTGCGGACCTTGCCCACGGGCATGTCCATGGCGTGGGCGATCTCCTCGCTCGAGGGCTCCCGGCCCAGCTTCTGCACCAGCTCGCGCTGGGTGCGGATGAGCTTGTTGATGGTCTCGATCATGTGCACCGGGATGCGGATGGTGCGGGCCTGATCCGCGATGGCGCGGGTGATGGCCTGCCGGATCCACCAGGTGGCGTAGGTGGAGAACTTGAAGCCGCGGCTGTACTCGAACTTGTCAACGGCCTTCATGAGGCCGATGTTGCCCTCCTGGATCAGGTCCAGGAACTGCAGGCCGCGGTTGGTGTAGCGCTTGGCGATGGACACCACCAGGCGCAGGTTGGCCTCGATGAGCTCGGCCTTGGCGGCGCGGCTGATGCTCTCGGCCGACTTGAGGGTGTTGTAGTCGACGTGGAACTGGTCGCTGACCGTCTCGTACTTGGCGAAAAAGCGCGCCAGCTCGCCTTCGATGTGGGCGATGTCGGAGGTGTAGCGGTCCTTCATCTTGGCGAAGGCGGGGTTCTTGAGCCGGTCGTGCAGCTCCCTCAGCTTGCGCTCGCCGTTCATCACCTGGACGTGGTGATGGGTGATCTTGTCGATGAGGCGGGTGACGGCCAGGCTGTTCAGGCCCAGGCGCCGGATCTGCCGGCTGACCCGGCCCCGGGCCATGAGGATCTCGCGGTCCAGATGGCGCTTCTTGGGCAGGGTCTTGCCGCTGACCTTGAGTTCCAGCAGTTCCTGCAGGGCCGACTCGTACACCAGCAGCTTCTCGAACTGGTGATGGACATGCTGGGTGGCGGAGGTGTTCTCGGCATCCTCGTCCTCGTCCACCTCGTCCGAGAGGCCGACCACTTCGCGGATCTTGCCGGGATTCTCCTTGAGCATCCGGCCGATGTCGATGAGGAGGCTGGAGGCCAGCCGGGACCGGGAGAGGGCCCGCATGACGCTGCGCACGCCCACTTCGATGCGCTTGGCGATCTCCACCTCGTCCTCGCGCTTGAGGAGGGGGACCGTGCCCATTTCCTTGAGATACATGCGGACGGGATCGTTGAACTTGTCCCCGTCCGGGCCGTCGATGTCGATTTCCAGGTCCTTGTCCAGCTTGACGGGGACGTCGGAGAAGACGGACTCCGCCTCGGACTGTTCCCGGGCCATGAGCGCTTCGGCTTCCGTCGCGCCTACGCCGATGGCCAGCTTGGCGAACATGTTCATTAATGATTCGAGATCTTCCGGGGCGGACGCGGAGCCGGGGAGGAACTGGTTCAGTTCGTCCACCAGGATATATCCGCGGGTCCTACCCAAGGAGATGATCGCTTTCGTGAGCTGGTAGTAGCTTTCACGGGCCGGGTTTGGGACCATTAAAACCTCAAAGAACCACGGGATCGGATGATCCAGTTGTCTGTCGCGGAAGAGACTCTCGGAACCTGGTCGAGGGCAGAGAATACCCATCGTGACAAGGCACCTAGAATTACCCAGTATAGGAAATCCTTTCCTCCTGGCAAGGGGGAAATTACAAATTAGATGCGCCGAAGGCGATCTTTGTTTACCGGGCCAGGGCTTTTCTCTTTACCGGGCGAAGGCTTTTCTGCGCAGGTCCTTGAGCAGGGTGCGCAGCTGGGTGCCGCGGCGCAGCAGGTCCGAGAGGCGGAGCGACAGCCGCCGGGTCACCTCCGGGTCCACCATGACCCCGGGATCCTGGAGCTGACGGTTCAGGGCCTGCTTTTCCCGCTCCACGTAGGCCATCTCCAGCTTGAGGAACACATGGTCGGGCACCAGTTCCGCATCGTCCTTCACGGACCACCGGGCCTCGAGGTGCCGCAGGTGGGCGAGGGCCTCGGGGGGGACCTGGGTCTCGTCCCCTTCGGCATCCAGCAGGCACTGGAGCAGGGGGGCCCCCTGCAGCGCCTCCCACCAGGCGGGGGGGGCCTGCCCGAGGCGGGCCAGGATGGCGGGGTCCCGGGCCAGGAGGATGAGGGGCCGGATCAGGTCGTCCACCTCCACCACCGGCAGGGGGGCGGGGGCCTCCTCCGGGGCGGCGTGCTGGGCCCGGGCCTTGATGGCCTTGTCCAGTTCCTCCAGGGGGATCCTGAGCTCGTGGGCCAGGCTGGCGAAGAGTTCCCGCTGCTCCGGGGTGGGGGGGAGGTAGGCCAGGAAGCCGGCAAGGTCCCTCAGGGCGTCCATGCGGTCGGCCGTTCGCCTGAGATCCTTGCCTTCCAGGGCCCGGTTGATGATGAAGTTCGTCCAGTCGGGGGCCTTGGCCATGAGCTCCCGGAAGGCGTCCGCTCCCAGGGCCAGGCACCAGGTATCCGGGTCCTGGCCCTGGGGCAGGAGCAGGAGTCGCACGTCGAAGCCCATGGGCAGGGCTAGCTTGAGGCTCTTCTCCATGGCGCGCAGCCCCGCGGCGTCCCCGTCGAAACAAAGGATCAGCCGCCTGGTGAACCGCCCCACCAGCTGGAGGTGGCTCTCCGTGAGCGCCGTGCCCAGCGGGGCCACGGCCTGGTGGATGCCCTGCTGGTGGAGCTGGAGGACATCGAAATAGCCCTCCACCACCAGGGCGCCGTCCCGCAGCTGCCCCTTGGCCCGGTGGAAACCATAGAGCACCGAGCCCTTCTGGAACAGCGACGTCTCGCGCGTGTTGAGATACTTGGGCTTGGCGTCCCCGAAGCCCCGGCCGCCGAAGGCGATGACCCGGCCCCGGGCGTCCAGGATGGGGATGACGATGCGGTCCCGGAGGAAGTCCAGGAAGCTGCCCCGCTCGCTGCGGGACACCAGGCCGGTCTGCTCCAGGAGTTCGCTGGAGAACCCCTGGCCCTTGAGGTGGGTCATGAGGGCTTCCCAGCCTTCCGGGGCGAAGCCCAGACCCGCCTCCTTGATGAACTCGGGGCTCATGCCACGGCCCTTGAGATAGTCCCGGGCCTTGGGGCTCTCGGCCAGCTTGCGCTCGTAGAAGGCCTGGGCGGTGTCCAGGGCCAGGCGGATGCGGGCCTCCAGATCCAGCTCCGCGGCGGGCCGCTCCCGCTGCCGGGGCAGGTCGACCCCGGCGGCCCGGGCCAGCTGCTCCATGGCCTCGGGGAAGGGCAGGCCCTCCCGCTCCATGAGCCAGGTGAAGGCATCCCCGTGCTTGCCGCAGCCGAAGCAGTGGTAGAAGCCCCGGTCCGCCACCACCTGGAAGCTGGGGCTGCGCTCGCTGTGGAAGGGGCAGAGGCCCACCCAGGCCGAGCCTTGGCGCCGCAGCTTGACCGCCTGGCCCACCAGCGCCACCAGGTCCGTCGCGTCCTTGATGCGCTGCACCAGCTCCCTGTCCCGCATGCCCTGAATCCCCTCGGTCCAGCTTGGGTGAGAACGGCCCGGGAGGCAAGGTCCGGTGATGGGAATCTCAAAAAAGGCTCATTAGACATTCGGTGGAGACAAGGGATTAAATGCAGAAAAAAAGATCATTGCACCTCACGTTCCGTATTAACATGTGGGCTGTATCCATCAAGGAGTGCCATGCCTACCATTGAAATCAGTTCACAGACAGGGAAGGACTTCTCGGGCGATGTCCTGATCGTGCCGGTGTTCTCCGGGCGCGAACGCCACAGGCTGCCTTTGGCCATCAGCAAGGTAGCCAGGCAGGTCATGGACGAGAGCGACTTCAAGGCGGACTATCTTGAAGTTGTCCCCCTCCACCACCCCAATGGAGTGAAAGATTGCCGGTGGATGCTTCTGGTCGGCCTGGGTGAAGAAGAGGCCGTAACGCACAACAAAATCCGCAAGGCCGTGGGAACTGCCGCCCGCACCGCCCTGAAGAAGGGCTGGAAGAAGGTGGGCATCGTCTCGCCCTCCACCTCCTCCCTGGATCACGATGAGGTCCAGGTGGCCGTGCTCGAGGGCGTGCTCCTGGCCGACTACGATTTCGCGGCCTTCAAGGGCAAGCCCGAGCCCAAGCGCATCGAGAGCCTGGAAGTGTTCACCAACGGCGACGACACCCGCAAGGCCCGGCGCCGTCTGCCCCAGATCGAAGCGGGCGTGGGCGCCTGCCACCGCGTGCGCGACCTGGCCAACACCCCCGCCGCCGACCTCTATCCCGAGTCCTTCGCCGCGGAGGCCCAGAAGCTGGCCAAGCAGCACAAGCTGGGCATCGAGATCCTGGGCGCGGAGGAGCTGGCCAAGGGCAATTTCAACGCGGTGCTGACCGTGGGCAAGGGCTCGGCCCGTCCCCCGCGCGTCGTCAAGCTCGAGTACAAGCCCAAGGAGAAGGCCAAGCGCCACATCGTCCTGGTGGGCAAGGGCGTGACCTTCGATTCCGGCGGCTACTCCATCAAGGACGCTTCGGGCATGGAGACCATGAAGGACGATATGACCGGGGCCGCCATCGTGCTGGCCACCCTGGTGGCCTGCGCCCAGATCGAGGCCCCCATCCAGGTCACCGGCATCATGGGCCTGGCTGAGAACATGATCAGCGGCAATGCCTACCGGCCCGGGGATGTCATCCGCGCCCGCAACGGCAAGACCATCGAGGTGCTGAACACCGACGCCGAGGGCCGCCTGGTCCTGGCCGACTGCCTGGACTACGCTTCAGGGCTGGGCGCCGACCACATCGTGGACCTGGCCACCCTCACGGGCGCTTGCGTCGTGGCCCTGGGCGACGGCGTGTCGGGCGTGATGGGCACCGACCAGAAGCTGGTGGAGCGGCTCCTGGACGCCGGTTCCCGGTCCGGCGAGTACCTGTGGCAGCTGCCCCTGGTGGAGGAGTACAAGGAGGGCCTGAAGAGCAAGGTCGCCGACCTCAAGAACGTCACCGGCACCCGCTGGGGCGGAGCCATCACCGCGGGCCTGTTCCTCAAGGAGTTCGTCTCCGCCGAATCCTGGGCCCACGTGGATCTGGCCGGCAACTGGTCCAATGCGGAAAGGGATTTCCGCCCCTGTGGCGCCACGGGTGAAGGCCCCCGTTGGCTGCTTGACTGGATCCTCGGCTAATAGACCGGTATTATTCAGTTATTTAGCCAAAATATAAATTAATAGGGAGACCATGCGCTCCCTATTAATTTTATACCTCGGCATATGTGCTCTTGACGTATTCTGGGAGTAGAGGATCTTATGGGTGACACGTAACCCCATCCACGTGCCTGGAGAATCTAATGGAAACGATGGAAACCCTTACCAAGGCGGACCTTTCAAAGCACCTCATTGAGAACCTGGAAATGCCGAAGAAGGATGCCGACCTTCTCGTCAACTCCTTCCTCGACAGCATCGTGGAATCGCTGCATCGCGGCGAGGGCGTCGAGCTGCGCGGCTTTGGCTCCTTTCGCCTGCGCGACCGCAGGGCCCGCCAGGGCCGGAACCCCCGCAGCGGCCAGTCGATCCACGTGCCGCCCAAGCGGGTGGTCTATTTCAAGCTGGGCAAGGAACTCCGCAGCCGCCTGATCGACGACTAGGGCGTACGGCTGGCTGGTTGATCCGGGTCCCCCCATCGCGCCCCGTTGCCTCAGCCGGCATGGCCGGCTTCGGCTGAAGATGGGTCGGGGAGGGAGTGTGGCGGAGTCGTTGGCACGCCTTGGCTCCGATGATGGGGAGGAGTCATGGGCGGGCGGGCCCCTCCGGGGCTGCCTGAGGCTTCGAGTCGGCTTTCGTGCGACGGCAGTGCGCCGACGTTGAGTTGCGCCTATGGCTGCTCAGGATCTTCCGTACTAGTAGAAAGATTCCAAAATAACATTGCTAAATGTCTCCGATGTCCTACGCTTATAGGTAGGTCATCGGAGGATTTATGGGGCGTATACCCATACGGGCCAAGCTTGTGCTCGATGCAGAAGCCA
>Ga0316217_10000887_pt1 | contig 40818 bp, 28 predicted proteins | sample 1anoAmetaG_FD_203633 | JGI IMG/M metagenome (GOLD analysis project Ga0316217, IMG submission 203633) | Freshwater microbial communities from Trout Bog Lake, Wisconsin, USA - 1anoA | ecosystem: Environmental > Aquatic > Freshwater > Lake > Hypolimnion/Profundal zone | place: USA: Wisconsin...
CGTTGGCCACGCCGGTGTCCGGGTTGCCCTGGTCGTCGAAGGGGGCCAGTTCGACCTTGAAGCCCATCTTGGTGAGGGGCTCGCTCAGCTGCTCGATGGCCAGCTGGGTGCCGCTCTTGATATCGCTGCCGATGACCGACATCGCGCCGGAGAGCGGGCTCTGGGTGGCGATCTTGATGGTCTTGTTCTCCTTTTCGCAGCCGGCTGCCAGCAGCAGGCAGAGCGTGGCGACCGCGGGAGCGAGGATGGATGCGGGTTTTTGCATGGGATTGACTCCAGTGATAGGTTTTTATTAATTATCTTTGACTACTGCTTGTGCCTGGGCGTCGTTGCCGGCGGGAGATGATCCACGGATGGTTCCAGACCTTCCCTCCCCAGCTTCGGGAAGGTCCGGCCCCGTTCCGGATTGGAGATGCCGGCGGGGGGGTGCCAGGGGGATCGATTTCCAAGGAGCTACCCAATTAATATGAGCGAACATTTTTTATAACGATAGAAGGACTAGGGAATTAGTCAAGAAGTTTGTCCTTGGGATGGTGATTCGATATTTTTTAATCGAATGCGTATTTAATAAGCATAATTTTTGATTAGTTATGAATGAATATTCTGGAGAGCAGAAGGCAGCATCCGCCGGATCGGTCAGTCTAAGCGGAATGCTTCCGGACCTGCATCACCATTCCCGGAGCCTCACGGCTGCTCGCTGGCGCGGGAAATGCCTTGGCATTTACCGTGAATCGTTGCCGATGGTACAAGCGGGCGGCCAGGATCCGGGGATACTGGCCGCAGGTTTGTGGATGCCGGAGGTTCAGCCCCGGGCTCCCGTGGCGTCTAGGCCAGCGCGGCGGCCAGATCGGCCTTGGCATCGCTGCCGATCAGCTTGAGGCCGTAGGTCTCCTGCAGCAGCTTGAACACGTTCGGGCTGATGAAGGCCGGGGCGGCGGGGCCGACGGCGATGTTCTTCACGCCCAGGTGCAGCAGGGTGAGCAGGACAGCCACGGCCTTCTGCTCGAACCAGGAGAGCACGATGGTCAGCGGCAGATCGTTGACGCCGCAGCCCAGGGCCCCGGCCAGCCCGGCGGCCACCTGGATGGCGCCGTAGGCGTTGTTGCACTGGCCCATGTCCAGCAGCCGGGGCAGGCCCAGCAGGGTACCGTAGTCGTGGCCCATGATCCGGAACTTGCCGCAGCCCAGGGTCAGCACGAACGAGGACTGGGGGGCGTTGGCGGCGTACTCGGTGTAGTAGTTGCGGCCCGGCTCGGCGCCGTCGCAGCCGCCGATGAGGAAGAAGTGGGTGAGGCTGCCGGCCTTGACCGCGTCCAGGATGGCCGGGGCGGCGCCCAGGATCACGCTGTGGTGGAAGCCCACCGGGATCACCGCGCCGGTTCGCTCGGGCAGCGGGCCCAGGGCGACGGCCCGGGCGATCACCGGGGAGAATTCGGAGGTCTCGAGCCGCGGGCAGCCGGGGACAGCGGTGGCGCGGGTGGTGAACAGGCGGTCCCGGTAGGATTCCCGGGGTTCCTGGACGCAGTTGGTGGTGACCAGGATGGCGCCGCCGAAGGCCTCGAACTCGCGCTTCTGCAGCTGCCAGGCGCCGCCGAAGTGGCCGGCCAGGTTGGGGTGGTTGGCCAGCCGGGGATACATGTGGGCCGGCAGCATCTCGCCGTGGGTGTAGACCAGCACATCGGTGCCTTCCACCTGCCGGAGCAGGTCGGACAGGTCCAGCAGGTCGTGGCCGGAGACCAGGATGCCGGGCCGGGGCCGGGTGCCGGTGGCCACGTCGCGCACCTCGGGCTGGCCGAAGTGGGCCACGTGGGCCTCGTCCAGGATCTCCATGACCCGCAGGTTGTGCTTGCCGCACTGCAGCGCCAGGTCCACCAGGGTGGGGATGTCGAAGTTGACGTTGGTCATGGTGGCGAACAGGGCTTCTTCGATGAAAGCGCTGACCGCCTCGTCGGAACGGCCCAGCCGGCGGGCGTGGTGGGCGTAGGCGGCCAAGCCCTTCAGGCCGTACAGGAGGGTCTCCTGGAGCGACTGCACATCCGGATCCTTGCCGCATACCCCGTAGTCGGTGCAGCCCTTGCCGCCTTCAGCCTGTTCACACTGGTTGCAGAACATCTTCATCCTCCAAGGTGGGCCCCGTCGGGGCGTCCTGGGATGAGTCTTCCCCAACCGGCGGCCGTGCGCCTTGACGGATGTCAAGGTCTTCTATTGTATTGCCCTATTTCAGGCCATGCTGGGCCTTGAACCCGGCCCACTCGGCCTTGAGCCGGATGAAGGCGGCCACGTCCGGGCAGAGCAGGAAGGGGTTGGCGGCCCGCTCCCAGCCGATGGTGGAACTGGGCCGGGCGCCGTAGTCATGGCCGGGCCAGAGGGTGGCGTGGTCGGGCCAGTCGGCCAGCAGGCGCTGCAGGCTCTCCCACTCGGTACGGGCGTCGGCATCGCTGCCGGTGCCGCCGACCTTGCCGACGAACAGCAGGTCCCCGGTGAGGCCCGCGCGCAGGGGGCCGGCGCTGGGCTCTGTGAGGAAGGCCAGGTGGTCGGGGCAGTGGCCGGGCACCCGCCAGACCTGCACGCCGAAGCCGCCGAAGGCCACCCGCTCGCCGTCCAGGAGCACCTGGTCCAGCGGGCCGGGATGGCCCGGGCCGCCGGCCACCGGCGCGCCGGTGAGGACCTTGGCCCGGGCGTTGCCGTTGCTGTGATCGGGGTGGCCGTGGGTGTTCAGGATGGCGGTGATCCGGAGGCCCTGGGCCTCGGCCCGGGCCACCAGCAGGTCCGGATCATAGGAGGGATCCACCAGGATTCCCTTGCCGGCTTCCCGGTCCCCCAGCAGATAGCCGAAGTTGCGGTCTCCGCCCACCCGCACCTGTTCGAAAATGAAGCGCATGGCGTCCTCCCCGGCCCCAGGTTAAGGCAGCGCGCCGAAATTATCCGCGTTCTTCAGTTTATTTTGCCGCGGTGCCTTAACCTGGATCATCGAGGTGGTTTTCACGTGCGATCGCGGCTTTCGCCCCTGCTGATCCTGGTCATGGCGGTGGCCACCGGCGTCTCGGTGGCCAGCCTCTACTACGCCCAGCCGCTGCTGCCCACCATCGCCCGGGACTTCGGGATCTCCCCGGCCCGCTGCGGCTTCATCGTCACCGCCGCCCAGCTGGGCTACGGTCTCGGCCTGCTGCTGATCGTGCCGCTGGGCGACCTGATGGAGCGCCGCGGGCTGGTGGTGGCGATGTTCCTGCTGGCCGCGGCGGGCCTGCTGGCCACCGCCGCGGCGCCCTCCCTGGCCATGGTGCTGGCGGGCACGGCGCTCACCGGCCTGTTCTCGGTGGTGGCCCAGATCCTGGTGCCCTTCGCCGCCACCCTGGCGGCGCCGGAACAGCGGGGCAAGGCGGTGGGCTCCGTGATGAGCGGCCTGCTGCTGGGCATCCTGCTGGCCCGCACCGTCTCCGGCGCGCTGGCCGACCTGGGTTCCTGGCGCACGGTCTACTGGGCCGGCGCGGCGGCCATGCTGCTCATGGCGGCCGTCCTGGCGCGGGTGCTGCCCCGGCACCACGAGCCGGTGGCGCTCAGCTACCCGCGCCTGCTGCTGTCCATCGCCGCCCTGTTCCGGGACGAGCCGGTGCTGCGGCTGCGGGCGCTGCTGGGCGCCACCTGCTTCGCCGCCTTCAGCGTGCTGTGGACCGCCATGGGCTTCCTGCTGGCGGCGCCTCCGTACCGCTACTCGGCCGGGACCATCGGCCTGTTCGGCCTGGCCGGGGCCGCCGGCGCCCTGGCCGCCAGCGGCGCGGGGCGGCTGGCCGACCGCGGCCACGCCGAGCCGGTCACCGGCTGGGGCCTGGGGATCCTGCTGCTGTCCTGGGGCTTCCTGGCCCTGGCGCCCCGGTCCCTGGCCGCCCTGGTGGCCGGGGTGGTGCTGCTGGACCTGGCGGTGCAGGGCCTGCAGATCACCAACCAGAGCACGCTCTACCGGATCCGGCCCGAGGCCCGCAACCGGCTGACCGCCGGCTACATGACCTGCTACTTCATCGGCGGGGCCATCGGCTCGCTGGTTTCGGCCGAGGCTTACGGCTGGGGGGGCTGGGCCGGGGTGTCCGCCGCGGGGGCGGGGTTCAGCGCGCTGGCCCTGGCGGCCTGGGCCGGGGATAGCCGGCTGCGGCGGCGGAAAATTGCTTGAATTTGGAAAAATGTAGATTTTGATTGGCGAAAAGCAGGTAATTTGATCTTCCGGATCGAACGTCAGAGCCACCGGCAGTCCCAATCTCCAGATCTGCAATTCAGTCATCCAGGGAATCTGCCACCGCAGCTGGCGAATCCTGAAGTGAGGGGATAGCTGCACCCGCGAGTTGCAGCACCCCCTTGCCTCCCGCCCTGAAGGACGGGGTTTCCCGGAGCCGAAGCGATGAAAATCGGTAAAAAATTCTCTCTCGCCAGCGGTGCCATGATCGCTGGAACAACCATCCTCATCATGATGGTAAGTATAGCAATCATGTATAAGGCACTTGCTCGCCAGGCCGGAATGGCGGAAGAAAGTGCAATGAAAACACTGGTTGAACTTGTAAGTCACAAAGGCAAAGACTTCAAGATTGTGAACAATCAGCTATATATTGATGATTATTTATTTAATGATAATTTTGAATTGCCAGATAAAATCAAAATGATTTGTGGCGGGACCGCCACGATCTTCATGGGCGATACGCGAGTATCCACCAATGTCATGACCAAGGATGGGAAAAGAGCCATTGGCACCAAACTATTGGGACCTGCCCGCGAAGCAGTCATTGTCAGGGGCGAAAACTATCGGGGCCAAGCCAAGATCCTTGGCGAGAACTACCTGGCGGCTTACAACCCCGTCAGGAACGCGTCCGGAGAGGTTGTCGGGGTTCTGTATGTTGGTGTCAAGAAAAGTGAATTTTTCAGCTCTTTTTATAATATGATTTGGGTTATTGCTACGGTAACCCTTCTGGCGCTGGTGGTGGCCTATTTTGCGATGTCGTACTTTGCGGACAGCATCACTCGCCCGCTTTCCCGGATCGCTGCCGGAATGGAGCACTCGGACCTCACGCTGACCCTGGATGAGCAGGGCGCCGACGAGATCGGCACGCTGTCCAGGGCCTTCAACGCCTATAACCTGGGTCTCAAGCGAAGAATCCAGCATGTGGCTGAATATGCCGACCGGGTGGCTGCCGGGAGCACCCAGCTTTCAGCCACCTCGGATGAGATGGAACGCACGGTGGCGGATATCGCCAAGGTGAGCGAGAACCTGAAGGCGGAAGGCGAGCGGGTGACCGAGGCAATGAGGGATCTCTCGAAGCACGCGGACGCGGTGGCCGCGAGCACCGGGGCAAGCTCCCAGGAAAGCCAGAACGCGGTCCTGGATACGGAACGGAGCGCGCAGGCGGGAGAGAACGTCGTCCAGAGCATGGGGCAGATCCAGGCGGTCCTGAAACGGATCGTCAGCACTGTGCTCGTCATCCAGGAGATCGCCAACCAGACCAACCTGCTCTCCCTGAACGCCGCCATCGAAGCGGCCAAGGCCGGCGAGAACGGCAAGGGGTTCGCCGTCGTGGCCGAGGAGGTCCGCAAGCTCTCGGAGCGGTCCAACAGCGCGGCCAAGGAAATCGAAAACCTGACCCATCAAACGGAAAAGGCTCTTGCGGGCGGGATGGACAACGTCCAGGCCAACAGACAGAGCCTGGACGCCATCCGCCAGCGGATCAAGGAGATGGCCGACCGGATGCGGCATATCGGCAAGGTGGTCGATGGCCAGGCCGCCACGAGTTCGCAGGTCACTGCGAGCATGGGCAGCACTGCCGAGGGCCTCGCCCGGAACGCCGCCGCGACCCACGAACTCTTCGCGACGGTCCATGAAATCGCCAGGACGTCGGAGGATCTCGCCCAGGTGGCGGAAGGGCTGCAGGGCCTTGTGAGGGAATTCAAATTGTGACCTGGACCGTCTGGGCCGGAGGTCACGGCGGAACGGACTACAGGAAACTGCCCAGCCGCAGCAGGCTCAGCACCGGCGCGCCGGCGGCTTTCGACGCCCCCAGGTCGGCCTCGAACTCGGCCACCCAGTCGTTGGTGGCGTCCAGGTCCACCAGCATCTGCTGGACCCGCCAGCTGGCCTTGTCCTCGGCCGGGACGACGTAGGTGTGCCGGGCGTTGCGGCCCTCGGGGTCGAGCCGGAAGCTGCCGTGGCCGGCCCGGTACTCCTCCATGAGGGCCTTGAGGCGGTCGGCGGTCCAGGGATCGCCGTTCTCGTCCGCGGCCTCCCCGTCCTGGGCCAGGAAGCTGGCGGCCTCCTCGAAGTCCATGACCAGCAGGCTGCGCAGGAAGGTGAACACCCGGTTGCGGATGGCCACGGTGAAGGCCTTGGGGTCGCGGGTGATGTCCCGGTCCGCGGCCTCGGAGCCCGGCGGCCGCAGCTCGGCGGTCTCCCCGGGCCGGTAGCCGGGGTCGCGCATCTTCTCCCACTCGTCCAGCAGGCTGGAGTCCACCTGGCGCAGCAGGGCGCCCAGGTAGACCTCCATCTCCCGGACCTCCTCGTTCTTGGCGCTGTCGGGCACGGTCTGGGCGAGCACCTTGTAGACGCTGTTCAGGTGCCGCAGCAGGAGGCCCTCGGAGCGCTGGATGTCGTAGTCCCGCACGTAGTCGGAGAACGAGCAGTACAGCTCGAACATCTCCCGGGCGATGGACTTGGGCCGGATGTTCTCCTCGCCAACCCAGGGATGCCGGGCGGCGAACTCGTTGAAGGTGCCGTAGATGAAGTCCCGGTGCGGCTTGGGGTACTCCAGCTTCTCCAGCTCGAGCATGCGCTGCTCGTACTCGATGCCTTCCATCTTCATCTCGGCCAGCTTCTTCTGCTTCACCCGGTCCAGCTGCTTGCGCAGGATGATCTCGGGGTTCTCCAGGATGGCCTCCACCAGGGTGATCAGGTTGAGTCCGTATTCCGGCGCCTCCGGATCCAGCAGCGGGATGGTCTCCAGCAGGTACATGGAGAGGGTCTGGTTCATGGAGAAATCGTCCTGGAGGTCCACGTTCACCCGCACCTTGGCGGCACCGGGCGCTTCCGGTTCGACGAACTCGACGATCTTCCGGCCCACCAGGGCCCGGAACAGCTGCCAGCCGCGCTTGTAGTGGGCCGGCTTGGCGCCGTCCCAGTCGTGGCAGCGGCGGATCAGCTGGCGCATGGCGGCGCAGCCGTCCTCCTTGCGGCTGAGCACGTTCAGCAGCATCCCGTGGGTCACCTGGAAGCGCGAGACCAGCCGTTCGGGCTGGGCGGTGATGAGGCGCTCGAAGGTCTGCTTGTCCCAGTTGACGTAGTTCTTGTCGGGGGGCTGGCGCTTGACGAACTTCTTGCCGCCGGCGGCGGCCTTGGCGGCGAGCTTGAGATTCTCGATGTGGTGCTCCGGGGCCTGGGCCACCACCCAGCCCAGGTCGTCGAAGCCTTTGCGCCCGGCCCGGCCGGCGATCTGGTGGAAGTCCCGGGCGCTGAGGATCCCGGTCTTCTGGCCGTCATACTTGCACAGGCGGGTGAACAGCACGGTGCGGATGGGGACGTTGATGCCCACCCCCAGGGTGTCGGTGCCGCAGATTATCTTGAGCAGGCCCTTCTGGGCCAGCTGCTCCAGCAGGATGCGGTACTTGGGCAGCAGCCCGGCGTGGTGCAGGCCGATGCCGTGGCGCAGCCAGCGCTTGATGTCGGGGCCGTAGGGGCTGTTGAACTTGAAGCCTTCGATGGCCTGGGCGATGGCGGCCTTCTCCTCGCGGGTGCAGAGGTTGAGGCTGGTGAAGTCCTGGGCGCTGTTGGCGGCGTCCAGCTGGGTGAAGTGGACCAGGTAGACCGGCGCCTGGCCGTTCTCCACCAGCCGCTCCAGGGTAAGCGAGAGCGGCGATTCGGCGTAGCTGAAGGCCAGCGGCACCGGCCGGTCGGTGGACTTAACCGCCACGGTGGGCAGGCCGTTGAGCCGGGTGAGCTCCTGCTCGAAGAAGCTGGTGTCGCCCAGGGTGGCGGACATGAGCAGGAAGCGGGTCCGGGGCATGGTCAGCAGCGGCACCTGCCAGGCCACCCCGCGCTCCCGGTCGGCGTAGTAGTGGAACTCGTCCATGACCACGTCCTGGACATCGGCGCCGGCGCCTTCGCGCAGGGCGATGTTGGCCAGGATCTCGGCGGTGCAGCAGAGGATGGGGGCGTCGCGGTTGACGCTGGCGTCGCCGGTGCTGAGGCCGACGTTGTCCGGGCCGAACTGGGCGCACAGGGCCAGCCACTTCTCGTTGACCAGCGCCTTGATCGGGCAGGTGTAGACCGAGCGCCGGCCCTGGGCCAGGGACTTGAAGTGCAGCGCGGCGGCCACCAGCGACTTGCCGGAGCCGGTGGGGGTGTTGAGGATGACGTTCCGGCCCTCGAACAGTTCCAGGATCGCCGCCTCCTGGGCCGGGTAGAGGGCCAGCCCCAGGCCGTCCGCGTAGTCCAGGAACCGGCCCAGCAGCGCGTCGCTGCTGAAGTCGCCGTCGCGGGGAAGGAGGTCGTAGAGGGTAGGGGCCATGGGCTGGGACTCGCCTTTCGGGGTGGGCACGGAACGGCCCCCGGCCGGGGCCGGGGATACTTGATCCACCGTACTAGCACCGCCTGGTTTCCGCATCCTCGAGCGTCCGGCCTGGCACAAGCATTTCGTAGCGGAGCAAGCTCCGCGGAGCGCGCTGCTGTAGAATCGAGGCTTCAGCCTGGAGACGACCATGGAACCGAAGATCTGCGCCGTCGCGCCGGAGGTGTTCGAACGCTTTCCGGGGTACGTGCGCGGGCTGGTCATCGCCCATGGCGTTACCAACGGGCCGTCCTCGCCGGAGCTGGTGGAGCTGCTGCGGGCGGCCGAGGCCTCGGTCCGGGAGCGGCTGCGGGGCCAGGATGTGGCCACCCACCCGCTGATCGCCTGCTGGCGCGCAGCGTTCAAGGCCCAGGGCATCAAGCCCAACGACTTCCGCTGCTCGGTGGAGGCCATGGCCCGGCGGGCGCTCAAGGACCAGCAGCTGCCGTCCATCAACGCCCTGGTGGACATCGGCAACATCCTCTCGCTGCGCCATCTGGTGCCCATGGGCGGGCACTCGCTGGACCACGCCGCCCAGGACTACCGGCTGCGCCCGGCCAGCGGCCGGGAGAGCTTCGTGCCGTTCGGTTCGGACCAGACGGAGCATCCGGAGCCGGGGGAGATCATCTTCGCCGAGGGCGAGGTGGTGCTGACCCGGCGCTGGAGCTGGCGCCAGGCCAACCACAGCCTGACCCTGCCGGAAACCACCGCCATCGAGTACAACGTGGACGGCCTGCCGCCGGTCACCCGGGCCGAGGTGGAGGCGATCTGCGCCGAACTGGGGGACATGCTGGCCAGGCACTGCGGCGGCCGGGTCCGGCTGGCCCTGCTGGGCCCGGAAACGCCCGGCGCCTCTATGGAGCCTTGAGCCGCCCGAGCGCTTCGGCGGCAAGTTCCTCCGCCAGTTCCTGGATATCCCGCAGTTCGGCCGGAAGCGCCTGATCCAGGTGGATGCCGCACGCGACGCAGACCACCGCGTCCAGCGCGGCCGCGAACCGGGCGGCGATGGCGCGGGCCAGGTCGTCCTCCTTGTGGCCGGGCAGGGTGATGACCGAGGTGCTGGCGCTGGTGCCGCCGCCTTCCTGGAGGCTGGGGCGGGCCTGGCTCACCGCCACCGCGCCGATGTGCGGCCGCTCTCCGCCGTCGAGTGTCACCGCGAGATCGCGGCCCATGGCCAGGCAGGTCATGCGCAGGCCGCAGCGGCCCCGGGACCGGGTCAGGACGAGCGGCATCGGTTCCCGGGTCATGGCGGCCTCCGCAGGGTGGAATTTCCAGCTTAGCTGCCATCATGCTGGGATGCGACGAGGTGGACCATGACAGCGCAGCCCTTTGACCGTGACCTGGCGTCGCGGATCGACCATACCCTGCTCAAGCCCGACGCCACCGCGGCGGAGATCGCCGGGCTGTGCCGGGAAGCCCGGGAGTACCAGTTCGCGTCGGTGTGCGTGAACACGTTCTGGGCCGCCCGCTGCCGGGAACTGCTGCGGGACTCCGGCGTGAAGGTCTGCTGCGTGGTGGGCTTCCCCCTGGGCGCCATGACGCCCCGGGCCAAGGCCTTCGAGACGGCGGAGGCGGCCGCGGCGGACGAGATCGACATGGTGCTCAACATCGGCGCGCTCAAGTCCGGCGACGAGATGACGGTGGAGCAGGACATCCGCGGGGTGGTGGCGGCGGCCCAGGGCCGGCCGGTGAAGGTGATCCTCGAGACCGGGCTGCTGACCCAGCCGGAGAAGATCCAGGCCTGCCGGATCGCCCGGGACGCCGGGGCCGCCTTCGTCAAGACTTCCACCGGCTTCGCCGCCGGCTGCGTCGCCACTGCCGAGGACGTGGCGCTTATGCGCAAGACGGTGGGCCCGGGGATGGGGGTCAAGGCCTCAGGGGGGATCCGCAGCCGCGCCGATGCCATGCGGATGATCGAAAGCGGCGCCAGCCGGCTGGGGACCCGGTCGGGGATCGTCATCGTCACCCAGGAAATCTGAGCAAATGCCTGAAGGGGCTTGACGTCAGTCATAATTCGTCCAAATTGTAAGTGGACTTTAGGATTGGACGAATGGCTTACATTGCCCGGACCCTGGAACCGTTTTTCAGGAACGCTTCAGGCCAGTGGCCGGTGCTGCTGGCCACCGGTCCGCGCCAGATCGGCAAGACCACGCTGCTCAGGCATATCGCCGGTCCGGAGCGGACCTTCGTGACCCTCGACGATCCCCTGGCGCGGGAGCTGGCCCGGTCCGACCCCGGGCTATTCCTGCAGCGCTTCCAGCCGCCCGTGCTCATCGACGAGATCCAGTACGCCCCCGAGCTGCTGCCCATGATCAAGCTCCTGGTGGACCAGGACCGCCGTCCGGGGATGGTCTGGCTGACCGGGTCCCAGCGGTTCCATCTCATGAAGGGCGTTTCCGAATCCCTGGCCGGCCGGGTCGGCGTGATCGACATGCTCGGCTTTTCCCGGTCCGAGCGGCTGGGAACGCCTTTCATGGCGCCGTTCCTGCCCACCGAGGAGCAGTTGCGGGCGCGGGACGGCCGGCCCCCGCTGGAACTGGGGGAACTGTTCCAGGAGATCTGGCTCGGGTCCTTCCCGGCCCTGCACCAGGATCCGGCCCCGGAGCGGGACCTGTTCTACAGTTCCTACATCCAGACCTACCTGCAGCGGGATGTCCGGGACCTGGCCAACGTCGGCAACGAGCGCTCCTTCCTGCGCTTCCTGCGGGCCTGCGCCGCCCGCACCGGCCAGCTGCTGAACCTGGCGGACCTGTGCCGGGACGCGGACGTGAGCCAGCCAACCGGCAAGAACTGGCTCTCCATCCTGGGCTCGTCCGGGATCATCCACCTGCTGGAGCCCTTCCATTCCAACTTCAACAAGCGCCTGGTGAAGGCCCCCAAGCTCTACATGCTGGACACCGGCCTGGCCGCCTACCTGACCGAGTGGTCCTCGCCCCGGACCCTGGAGGCCGGGGCCATGAACGGCGCCTTCCTGGAGACCTGGGTGGTGACCGAGATCCTCAAGAGCTACTGGCACAACGGGCGCCCGGCCCCGCTGCACTTCTACCGGGACAAGGACCAGAAGGAGATCGATCTGCTGATCCACCAGGACCAGACCCTCTATCCCATCGAGATCAAGAAGACCGCCCAGCCCGCCCGGGATGCGGTGCGGCATTTCTCCGTGCTGCAGAACCTGGGACCGTCCGGGTACCAGATCGGGCCGGGAGCGCTGATCTGCCTGGCCCGGACGCGCCTGCCGCTGACGGCCGAGGTTGCGGTGGTGCCGGTGGGGTGCCTGTAGTTCCAGGACGGTATCAGAATTTGAAATTTCCAACAAACTGCAGCTACCCCTCCTGCAGCAGCGCCAGCAGCGCCTTGGCGTCCAGGCTGGCGGCCATGGCGCTCTCGCTGAGGATGTCCTCGGCCAGTTGCCGCTTGTGCCGGTGAAGGGCCAGGATCTTCTGCTCCACGGTCCCCTTGAGCACCAGCCGGTAGACGGTGACCGGGCGGGTCTGGCCGATGCGGTGGGCGCGGTCGCTGGCCTGGTCCTCCACGGCGGGGTTCCACCAGGGGTCCATGTGGATGATGTAGTCGGCTGCGGTGAGGTTGAGCCCGGTGCCGCCGGCCTTGAGGCTGATCAGGAACAGCTCGCCCTGCCCGGCCTGGAACGCCTTCACGGCTGCGGTGCGCTTGCGCACCGGGGTGCTGCCGTCCAGGTACTGGTAGGTCACGCCCCGGGCGTCCAGGGCCTGGCGCAGCAGGCCCAGGTGGTCGACGAACTGGCTGAACACCAGCGCCCGGTGGTCGCTCTCGCGCAGTTCGTCCACCAGCTCCAGGAAGGCCTCCAGCTTGCTGGAGGGGATGCCCAGGTCCGGCTGCACCAGGGCCGGGTTGCAGCAGGCCCGGCGCAGCCGCATGAGCGCGGCCAGCACCTGCAGGGTCTGGCCCGGGCCGCCGTCCAGGGCCTCCAGGCTCTGCCGGCGCAGGGCCTCCAGGAAGGCCGCCTCGGCCTCGCTGGGCTCCAGTTCCAGCACGATCTCGGTGCGCGGCGGCAGCTCGGTCAGCACCTGGCCCTTGGTCCGGCGCAGCAGGAACGGGGCGACCATGCGCCGCAGCCGGCCCAGCGCCACGCTGTCCTGGTCGCGCTCGACGGGCTCCTGGAACCGCTTGCGGAACTGCTCCATGGTCCCCAGCAGGCCGGGGTTGAGGAAGCGGAACAGGTTCCACAGCTCGGCCAGGTGGTTCTCCACCGGGGTGCCGGAGAGCACCAGCCGGAACCCGGCCTGGAGGTCCATCACCGCCTGGCTGCGCTTGGTCAGGGCGTTCTTGATGTTCTGGCCCTCGTCCAGCACCACGGTGCCCCAGGCCACCCGCTGCAGCCGTTCGGCCTCCATGGGCAGCAGGCCGTAGGAGCAGAGCAGCACGTCGCCGGGCCCCGCGCCCTGGAGCGCGGCCTCCCGGTCGCCTTCGCCGAACCGCCGCACCTTGAGCTCCGGCGCGAACAGCGCGGCCTCGGACTCCCAGTTGGAGCAGACGCTGGTGGGCGCCACCACCAGGGACGGGCCTTCGCCGGACCGGGCCAGGAGCAGGGCCAGGGTCTGCACGGTCTTGCCCAGGCCCATGTCGTCGGCGAGGCAGGCGCCCAGGCCGGCCCCGGCCAGGCGCCGCATCCAGCGGTAGCCGTCCAGCTGGTAGTGCCGCAGGGTGGCCTGGAAGCCCTGGGGCAGCTGCTCGTCTTCGGCGCCCAGCGCCCCATGCAGCTTCGAGAGCATGGTCTTCCAGGCAGCGTCGCCGTGGAACGCGCCCAGCTCCTCGCCCAGCCCCTCCAGGACCATGGCGCTGAGCCCATGCAGCCGCAGGCCCTTGCCTTCCGCTTCGCCCAGGGCGCGCAGATCGTCCAGGCGGCGGCGGAAGGTCTCGGCCAGGGCGTAGACCTTTCCGTCGCCCAGCTTCACGAACCGGCTGCCGGCGGCCTGCTCCGTGGCGGTCAGGAGCTCCTGGAGGCTGGCCACCTGGCCCTGGTCGAGCTTGAGCTCGCCCTCGGCGTCGAACCAGCTGCCGTTGCGCTTGACGGTGAGGCTCATGGCGTCCAGGCCCAGGGTGCGGGGCGGGCTGAGCCGGCCGCCTTCGGGCCACTGGACAGTGGCCAGGCCCTTGGCCGCCTCCAGCTCCAGCAGCAGGTTCATGCAGCGCTCCGGATCGTCGATCATCCACTCGCTGCGGCCCTCGTCCAGGGGCAGGGTGGGCAGCCGCGCCAGCAGGGCCTCGGCGGCGGCGGTCTCGGCCTTGAGGTCCCGGGCCACCATCTGCATCTCGCCCTTGCGCTCCAGGATCAGGTTGGACCCGCCTTCGCCGGGCACGTGGTAGCCGCAGCCGGCCAGGGGCTCCACCCGCAGCTGGGCCTTGAGCCCCTGGTGGAAGGGCATGAGCAGCAGGAAGATGCCGGAGTCGCCCTCGACCCGGACCAGGCCGGCGCGGCGCGCGGCCTCGTCCTTCACCGCCACGTCCGAGTGCACGTTGACCATGGGGGCCACGGCGCGCAGCGCCTTGAGCACCTGGGCCTCGGCCCCGGCCGGGACGCACAGGCCCTCGCCCAGGATCTCCGCCAGCTTGCGGTGGGCCGCGGTGACGCTGATGATGCGGACCCGGAACAGGCCTTCGGCCTGGACCATGACATCGCCCTCCTGGAGCGGCGGGTCGAGCCGGAGTTCCAGCACCTTGCCCTTGCGGGTCACGTGCAGTTCCGGCTGGCCGGCGACCACTTCCATGCGCTGGGCCTGGTCCACCTCGCCTTCGCTCCAGAACACCAGGGGGTGGCCCACCAGGGCCTGGAGCGCGGCGTCGAAGTTGAGCTCGTGGCCGCGCCAGTTCTCGCGGATGCAGCCGATGACGGCCTGGTCCTGGGGCAGCAGGAAGCTCCAGCCGCGGCTCTCCTCCTTGAGCCGCTTCAGGGAGACCGCCTTGCCCCGGGTCCACTGGCCCCGGGCGTCCCGGCGCTGCTCCCGGGGCTCGATCACGTAGGCGGCGCGGGCCTCGGGGTCGCGCCAGACCCACCAGGCCAGGCGTCCCGGCCGCTGGCTGGCCGCGGGCCGGGCCAGGCCGTGCAGCTCCTCCAGGGCCTTCTCCCAGGTCTCGCTGTGCGGCGCCAGGTCCAGGAACGGGGCCGGGGCCGTGGCCACGCCGCCCCTGGCCCGCCGGCGCAGTTCGGCCAGGTCGGCCCGGAACAGCCCGGCCGGGAGCCCGGCCAGCTCGGCCTGGGCCTGGGCCAGGGCCTCGGGATCCAGGCGCTCCTCGCAGAGGTAGGCGCAGAGCAGTTCCACGAACCGGCCCAGGCCCCGGGCCGGAGTCCGGGCGGCGGCCTCGGGGCGGAACGAGGTTTCGGGGCTCCGGGGCAGGCCCAGGCGGTGCAGCACCAGGCGCCGGAGCGGGTCGTGCATGGCGCCCATGGGGTCGTCGGGGTGGCGCCGCTCCAGCAGGTCCAGGCGCTCGCCGGCGGCCTGCAGGCCGCGCTCGCCGCCCAGGCCGATGAAGGCGAGGATGCAGTAGAGGTCCATGAGCCCGGGCAGGTGCACCGCCTTGCGCCGCGGTCCCCCGGCCCGGGCGGAGCCGGATGATTCGCCCAGGCCGGCCAGGATGGCCTCGAAGCCCGCCGCGGCCTCGGCCGGGCGGCCCTGGGCCAGGTCCAGGGCCGCCTGGAGCAGGGCGATGGGGGTGAGGGCACGCTGGGCTGGGCTGAGCCGCTGCATGAGCGCCCCGGCCTCCTCCAGGCGGCCTTCCACGAGCAGGTACTCCAGCATCGGCCCCAGGGGGCTCGGCCGGGTCCGGCTGCGGGCTTCCAGCCAGGCGCGGAAGGGCTCGTTGGCCTGGTTGTGCACCACCTGATCGTAGAGCAGGGCCCAGGCGGCGTGGCTCTGGGCCGCGGGCGGCAGGGCCTCGAACCATGCCGGGTCGAAGGGCTGGCCGCAGATCAGCGCAAGGGGGTCGCGGCCGCCCAGGGCGGTCCGGTGGGTGGAGCGCAGCCGCTCCTGGGCGGCCAGCCAGTCCTCGGTGCGGCCCTCCAGAAAGGCCAGGCGGAACGCCGCCAGGTCCCGGCCCAGGCCGTCCAGCAGCACCTTGCCGGCGTCGTAGGCGGCCTGGCCGGCGGCGGCCAGGGCCTTGAGCCGCCCCTGGCGGTGGGCCCGGCGGCAGACCACCTCCAGGGCGCCGGCGGTGAGGGTCCAGAAGCCCTGGTTGGCCTCCCGGGCCAGCCCCGCGTCCCGCAGCCGGCCCAGCAGCGGGCTCATCCCGGCCGGGTCGCGGATCCAGGGCTCCGCCTGGGGCGCGACCCTGGAGCGCACCAGGGTCTGGGCCAGGTGGCTCCGGGCCGCGGGCTGGCCGATGGCGCCCATGGCCATGAGTAGGGCCTCGGGGAGAGGCGAAAGCTGGTCGAGCTCGTGGTCGGTGACCCAAAGAACAGGCATCCGATCAGGTTATCGGCTCCGGACAGTTTTGGCATTGGGGAATGCGCGGGGAGCGCGCGGAGATCCCGCCCGTGCGGCCATTTGTCCCTTTGCTTGCAGATAGTTAAGTCGCGCCTATGCTATCGCCGGAGCCGCCCATGCCGTCGATCGAACCCAGCCCTCCCCAGCCCCAGGCCGAACGGCGCAGCCTTCCGCGGGGGCCCGACGGCAGTTCCTTCGTGCCCGGACTGGTGCACGAGCTGCGCAACTTCGCCTTCGGCATCTCCGGGAACCTGGACGCCTTCGACGCCCGGTTCGGCCAGCGGCCGGAGCTGGCCCGCTACGCCACGGTGATGCGCGGCAGCGTGGACCGGCTGAACGGGTTCCTGGAGGAGCTGGCGGACTACGGGGATCCCAGGGAGCTGGACTGGACCGACCGGGAGCCGGGGCTGCTGTTCCGGGAGGCGGTGGAACTCCGCCGGCCCCGGGCCGAGGCCGAGGGGGCGTCCATCGTGCTGGAGCTCGCGGACCCCCTCCCGGTCATCCGGGTCGACGAGCAGAACCTGGTCAAGGCCCTGGTCCGGCTGCTGGACCTGGCCCTGGGCAGCCCGGGCGGGCGGCCCAGGGTGACCCTGGCGGCGGCCGCCGGCCGGCGCCAGGGACAGGCCGCGGTCCTCGGCCAGGTGGACGGGGCCCGGCTGGAGCTTCCGGACCTGGACCTGTCCCGGCTGTTCGAGCCGTTCTATTTCCGCACCGCCGGGTTCAGCCGGCTGGCGCTGCCGGTGGCCCGGCGGGTGTTCGAACGCCACGGCGGCAGCCTCCGGGCGGAGCGGGACCCCCGGGGCGGAACGCGGTTCTGCTTCGTCCTCCCGGCGCTCGCGGAAGTCCCGTAGCTGGAGGTGGCGCATGGCCAAGCCGAAGATCCTGGTGGTGGATGACGAGGTGGCCATCCGCTTCGCCATCCGGGACTTCCTGGAGCAGAACGGCTACGACGCGGACGAGGCCGGGAGCTGCGCCGAGGCCGAGGCCCGCTACCGCAAGGATGTCTACGACCTGGTCACCCTCGACTACGCCCTGGGCGACGGCAACGCCCTGGACCTGCTGCCCAGGCTCAAGGCCATCGACGCCGGGGTGCCGGTGGTGCTGCTCACCGCCCACGGCAGCATCGAGCTGGCGGTGCGCGCCATCCAGCTGGGGGCGGAGCAGTTCCTGGTCAAGCCGCTGAACCTGCCGGCCCTGCTGACGGTGCTGGACCGGACCGTGGAGAACCAGCGCAACCGGCGCCGGGAACTGGCCAACGCCGCCCGGGACCAGCCCCGGCGGGCCCTGGACCTGTTCCTGGGCCTGAGCCCGGCCATCCGCCGGATGGAGGAGCAGGCCCGCCGGGCCGCCGGTGCCGAGAGCCCGATCCTGATCCAGGGGGAGACCGGCACCGGCAAGAGCGAGCTGGCCCGGTGGCTGCACCGGCACAGCTCCCGCGCCTCGGAGGCGATGCTGGAGCTGAACTGCGGCGGGTTCACCCGGGAATTCCTGGAGACCGAGCTGTTCGGCCACGAGAAGGGCGCCTTCACCGGCGCGGTCAACGCCAAGGTGGGGCTGCTCGAGGCGGCGCACCGGGGCACGGTGTTCCTGGACGAGGTCGGCGACATGGATCTCCAGGTCCAGCCCAAGCTGCTCAAGGCGCTGGAGGAGAAGCGGTTCCGGCGCCTGGGGGAGGTCCATGACCGGAAGGTGGACTTCCGGCTCATCGCCGCCACCCACCAGAACCTGGAGGTCCTGGTCCAGGAGCGGCTGTTCCGGGCCGACCTGTTCTACCGGGTGAGCGCCATCCAGCTGGTGATGCCGCCGCTCACCGAGCGGACCGAGGACATCCCGGCCCTGGCCCAGAACCTCATGAACCGGCTCACCGACGAGTGGGGCCGGGATCCGGTGGTGTTCTCCAAGGCCGCCCTGCTGCAGCTGCAGAAGCACGGCTGGCCCGGCAACATCCGTGAGTTGCGCAATGTGCTGGAAAGGGCGCTGCTGGGCGCTTCGCACGGCTCCATCGACGAGGGCGACCTGGATTTCGCCAGCAGCCCGCGCGGCGGGGACGCCTGGGAGTCCGCGTCCAGCTCGCACCTGACCCTGCGCGAGGTGGAGCGCAACCACATCGCCGCGGTGCTGCGGGAGGAGGGCGGGCACGTGGAGCGCGCCGCCAAGCGCCTGGACATTCCCCGCAGCACGCTCTACCAGAAGATCAAGGCCTACGGTCTGGACCAGAAGCCCGGGAGCCGCTGACCGTCAGCGTGGCCCGCCGGCGAGCCGCCCGGTCAGCTCCACGAAGGCCGCCAGGGCCTTGTGGATCTCCCCCTGGGCCCTGGCTTCCACCGGGGCGCCTTCGGCGTCGAGGTTCTTGTCGGCCAGGGGCACGGTGATGGCGCCGGGCAGCACCAGCGCGCCCATGTTGGCCAGCACCGGGCGCCAGGAGAGCAGGGCCCGGGCGCCGCCGAAGGCGCCCGGCGAGGCGGCGGCCAGCAGCACCGGCAGGCCCTTGAGCGGACTGGGCGAGAGGGTGGAGAGCCAGTCCACGGCGTTCTTGAGGTGGGGCGGGATACCGGCGTTGTACTCGGGTGAGACGATCACCAGCCCCTGGATCCCGTCCAGGGCGGCCTGCACCGCCAGCACGTCCTCCGGGACCGCCAGGTCGGCGTCGTAAAGGGGCAGCCGCAGGGCGTCCCCGGATACGGCGCGAACCTCGTGGCCCATGCCGGCCAGGGCCCTGCAGAGGTGCTCCAGCAGGCGCCGGTTCAGGGATTCCTTGCGGAGGCTTCCACCCAGCACGGCCAGTTTCATGGGCCCTCCTCCCGCCGCATCGGCTAGCTGAGCAACACTATTCCGCCGATGGGCCGGCGGGCGCAAGGGAATTCCATAGGGACGCGGTCGGGTATAGTGTCAGACTGCTTGAAGAAATGAATTTTCCCGCCCGAGGCCCCGCAGGGGCCGGTGGCCGAGCCGGACCATGAACTGGATCACGCCCTTCTCCCTCGCCGCCAGCGACCGCCAGCACGCCCGGGCCATCCATACGGCCATGGTGCGGGACCTCTATCGGCGCAACCGGGTGCCTGTGCTTTTCCACCTGGCCTCGCTGGCCATCTTCTGGAGCATCCTGGGCGATCAGCTGGCCGCTTCGGGCTGGCTGCGGGCCCTGTTCGCCGGGCTGGTGGCGGTGACCCTGGCCCGGGCGGCCCTGGCCTTCCAGGGCGACCGGCTGGAAGCCGCGGTGCGCCGGCCGCTGCCCCGGTTCGCCCTGTTCACCTCGGCCGCCGCGGCTTCGGGACTGCTCACCGGCGCCATCGTCCTGGCGGCCATGGGCCACCTGGACATGGGCCGCTTCTTCCTGATGGCGCTCTACATGGTCGGGGTCGCCGCCCTGGGCTGCCTGGCCATGGGCGGCAGCCCCCTGTGCTACGCCGCCACCATGCTTCCGGCCCTGGGCAGCCTGGGGGTGGCGGGCCTGCTCCACGCCCCCTTCGGCCTGGGCGGCCTGTTCTCGGCGGCGCTGCTGGTCTACATCGCGGCCCTGCTGGCCAGCTCGGTCCAGGTCCACCATTCGCTGTTCCGGACCCTGCTGCTGACCCAGCGGCTGGAGGACCTGGCCCTGCGCGACCCCCTGACCGGCCTGCGCAACCGCCGCTACCTGCACGAGTTCATGCAGGAAGAGACACCGCGTGTGCTGCGCCGGTGGCTGGCCACGGACGGGGCGGTGGCCAACCGGCGCAGCATCAGCCTGATCCTGGTGGACCTGGACCACTTCAAGAAGGTCAACGACGAATACGGCCACAACGCCGGGGACGCCGTCCTGGTCCAGGTGGCCCAGCTGCTCAAGGACATCGTGCGCAAACCCGACCTGGTGCTGCGCTGGGGCGGCGAGGAGTTCCTGGTCCTGGCCCTGGATTCCGACCGGGTCGCCCCGCCGCTGATCGCGGTGCGGATCCATGAGCGGATGGCGGCGCAAGGCTTCATCCTGCCCGGGGGGCAATCGCTGCAGCAGACCTGCTCAGTGGGCTACGCCATCTTCCCGTTCCACCCGGAACGGCCCGAGGGGCTCACCTGGGAGCAGGTGTTCCGCCTGGCCGACGAGAGCCTCTACAGCGCCAAGGGCAAGGGGCGCAACCTGCTGCAGGGGATCCTGCCGGGCGAGGGCGATCCCGACGCGGTCATCCGGGCCCTGGAGACGCCGGATCCGGATTTTCCCGGGGCGGTGGAGGCGGGGCTGATCGAGCTGGGGTGACCGTCACTGGGGGTCGATGCCCCAGACCATGAAGCTTCTCCCCGCCTGGTTTGCAGCGATGGCGGACACGGGCGTCTCGAGCCCGCCGGCGGCCTCGGCGGGGGTCAGCCCGGTCAGCCCCACCAGCTGGGGGGCGCCCCAGGCGCCGCCGGCCAGGCAGCGGTTGGCGCGGATGGTCACGTCCGCGGTCCCGATCTGGAACCAGATCACCTCCGCGTTGCCCGAGGCATCGACCGCGATGTGCGGATCATAGGCTTCGCCGGCGCCGTCGCTGATCATGGCCGAGGTGCCCCAGGCCCCGCCGGTGAAGGTGTTGGCGGCGGCGAAGGCGGTCCGGGTGTCCTGCTGCTTCCAGGCGCCCACCGCCACGCCCTCCCGGACGAAGGCCAGGTCGGGCGCGTAGCAGTTGTCGGCGACGTTGTCCGAGATGGCCGAGGCGGCCTGCCAGGCTCCTCCAGCGTAGGCCGCGGCCCAGATGTAGAAGGGGCCGGAAGGGCCGGCCTGGACCCACAGCGCCATCCCGTCGCCGGAATCGTCCATGGCCACTGCCACCTGGGCGTAGATGGGCTGCACGGTCCCGGAGACGCTGTTGAGCGCGAGCGGGGCGCTCCAGCCGCCGGAGGCGGTCCAGGCGGCCCCGGCGATCTGCTCGGCATCGTTGGACACCGAGCCGTCGTGCAGGTCCTGGGTCCAGACCAGCAGGGCCGCGCCGCCTCGGCTGGCGGCCACCTTGGGCCGGTAGGCGCTGTTGGCGCCGTTGCTGCGCATGGCGGGCGCGCTCCAGGCACCGGTGGCAGCGGAATACTGGCTGCTGTAGACATCGAAATGGTTGGTGGCCACGGCGGCGCCTTCGTACCAGACCGCGACCGCGTTGCCGGCGGCGTCCACCCCCAGGTCCGGGTAGTAGGCGTCGCCCGGCGCGGCCGGGGAGGAGACCTGGACCGGGACGCCCCAGCCTGTGGCCCGGCGGTACTGGTTCGACCACACCGTGTTCCGGCCGCCGCCGTACTGGACCCACACGGCCGTGGCCTCGCCCGCGCCGTCGAAGGCCACCCGCGGGAAAGCGGCGTCCCCCAGGTCGTTGCTGATTGTCGCCGGCGGCCGGCCGCCGCAGAGCCAGCGGGACTCGATGTGATAGCGCGTGCCGTCGCTGCCGGACCAGAGCGCCAGGCCCTGGCCGGAGGGATCCACGGCCACGCAGGGATCCTGGGCGGCCTGGCCGTCGGCGGAGCTCCAGTTCTCGCTCGACAGCCCCTGGCCCAGGTCGGCGCTGGGGGCGCTGAACAGCATCGCCCCGGTGCTCCTGGCGTCAAGGGTGACGCTGCCGGCGTCGAAGCTGACGCTCACCGCGTCCAGGAACTGGTCCAGGCCGGTGCCGTCGGGCCGGAAGACGCCGGTCACCGGGTCCAGGCCCGGAGCGTACTGGGACAGCAGGGGATCGAGCCCCGCCACCAGCTTGGCCTTGGCGTCCGGCATCCGCCCGGCGAGGGCGGCCAGGGCGGCGGGGTCAGGCGCGGCGAACAGCGCCGGCAGGCTGGCGCCGCCGGCGGCGGACAGCACGATGGCGTGGGTGAGCGGCGTGATGTTGGCGGTGCCGGGGCCCGCGGCGAAGGAATAAAGTTCACCGCCGGACCAGTCGGCCTTGAGCAGGAACGGCGGTGTGAGGCCGGTGGTGTCGAAGCTGAAGCTCCCGCCGGGGGTGGCGGCGGAACGACGGGTGTTCCCGGCGTCCGTCAGTTGGACGGTGCCCTGGATGGCCGCGCCGGTGGCGGCCACTCCCGAGACCTGGCCGGAACTGGACGAGCTTCCGCCGCCGCACGAGACGACAGCCAAACTGAGGACGATCGACAGGATCGAACCTTTCATGCGGGCCTCCGGAGTGCAAGGGATCACGAGAGAAGCGCCGATAGCTTAATTTAAGTCTTATCGGCAGATTCGGCGGGACGCATGACCTCCGGTCCTGGACTTCCCCTGGTCCCCGGAAATCATCCCTTTCCATCCAGCGGATGCCTAACGAGGCAAGTAGCAAGCCTGGGAACATATTCAGCAATATTTTTTTAGAATCGCCCTGCTAGACCACCAGCGCCAGCGGCTCCGGTCCCTGGAGCACCTGGCCCGGCGCCACCAGCACCGCCTCCACCCGGCCCCGCCGGTGGGCGGTGATCTCGAACTGCATCTTCATGGACTCCACCACGAACAGCAGCTGGCCCGGCTCCACCAGGTCGCCCGGGGCCACGTGCACCTCCAGGACCTTGCCGGCCATGGGCGCCAGCACCGGCCCCGCGCCGCCGCGCTCGGCCGCGGGCGCCGCCAGGCTGGCCAGCGGATCCTCCAGGGTCAGGGTCTCGCCCAGGGCGGTGAGGGCCAGCCGGGAGCCGTCGATCCGGCAGGCGTCCAGCTCCAGAAGGCCCTGGCCGGGAGCGTCCAGGACGAACCCCGCCCCCTCGGCCCGCAGCCGGAACGGCGCCTGGCCCGGCTTGACGCCCAGGCTCAGTTCCGCATGGTCCAGGGCCTGGAACCGCGCCGCCGCGCCCCGGGCCTGTCCGGTGCCGGCCAGGGCGCAGGCCAGGGCCTCCCGGAAGCCCTGGGAGGCCAGCAGGGCCATCCATGGCCCGGGCAGCAGCGGCGCGTTCAGGGCCTCCAGGCGGGCCTGGATCCAGCCGGTGGAGACGCGGCCGGCCAGGAAGTCCGGGGCGCGGCTGATGGCCTGGAGCAGGGGCAGGTTGGTGGCGGGCCCGAGGATCCGGAACCGGGCCAGGGCCGCGGACAGCCGCTCCGCCGCGGCGGCCCGGCCCGGGGCCCAGACGATGAGCTTGGCGATCATGGAGTCGAACTGGTCGTTGACCTGGTCCCCCTCGGCGACGCCGGAATCCACCCGGATGCCCTCGCCGGCCGGCTCCCGGTAGACCCGCAGCGGGCCGGGCCCGGGGGCCCAGCCGCTCCGGGGATCCTCGGCCAGGATCCGGGCCTCCATGGCCGCGCCGCGGGGCACGGGAACGGCAAACCTGCCGGGGTCGCCCAGGGCGGCCGGCCAGCGGCCTTCGGCCAGCTCCAGCTGGGCCTGGACCAGGTCCACCCCGTAGACCATCTCGGTGACCGGGTGTTCCACCTGGAGCCGGGTGTTCACCTCCAGGAAGTACCAGGACCGGTCGCTGTCCAGCAGGAACTCCACGGTGCCGGCCCCCTCGTAGCGCACCGCCCGCACCAGCGCCAGGGCGGCCCGGCCCAGGGCCTCGCGCAGCTCCGGATCCACCGTCGGGCTGGGGGCCTCCTCCACCAGCTTCTGGTGGCGCCGCTGCAGCGAGCATTCCCGCTCGCCCAGGAATACGCCGCCGCCCAGGCCGTCGCCGAACACCTGGATCTCCACGTGCCGGGGCTCGGCCAGGAAGCGCTCCACGAACACGGTGCCATCGCCGAAGGCCGCCTCGGCCTCCCTGGAGGCCCGCTGCACCGCCTCGGGCAGTTCCCGGGCGCCGGCCGCCTCGCGCATGCCGCGGCCGCCGCCGCCGGCGCTGGCCTTGACCAGGAAGGGGGCGCGGATGCCCCGGCCGGCCAGTTCCGCCTCCCACCGGGACGGCGCCAGGGTCGCCAGGTCCCGGGACGACAGTACGTCCAGCACCGGCACCCCGCAGCCCCGGGCCAGGGCCTTGGCCGATTCCTTGCCGCCCAGGGCGCGCATGGCGGAGGCGGAAGGCCCCACGAAGATGATGCCGGCCTCGGCCACCGCCTGGGCGAACCCGGCGTGCTCGGACAGGAAGCCGTAGCCGGGGTGCAGCAGGTGGGCGCCCCAGGTCCGGGACGCCGCCACGATGGCCTCCGGGTCCAGGAAGCTGGCGACCTCCAGCACCGCGTCGGCCTCCCGGCGCACCAGGGCGCCCGGGTCCTGGGCGGTGGAGACCACCGCCACGGTGTAGCCCATGGCCCGGCCGGCCCGGAGGATCCGGCGGGCGATCTCGCCCCGGTTGGCGATGACCAGGCGCCGGGCGGTCAAGCCTTGCGCTCCGGCGGGCCGGGGGCCCAGTCCGGGGCGGTCTTGCCGAAGAACGCCTGGAGCCCGTGCTGGCCTTCGATGGAGACCCGGGCCTGGGCGATGGTCCGGGCGGTGAGTTCGAACAGCTCCGGGCCCGGCAGCGGCGCGATCCGCCTGAGCAGCTCCCGGGTGGCCCGGGCGGCCTGGGGGCCCGCGGCCAGGAACTCCCGGAGCACCCGGGACAGGGCCGCCTCCGGGGACTCGCCCGGCTCGACCAGGCGCTGGACCAGGCCCGAGGCCAGGGCCTCCCGGGCCTGGATCCGGCGGCCGGTGAGCATGAGCGGGGCGGCGTGGGCCAGGCCCAGCCTGCGCACGATGTACGGGCTGATCACCGCCGGCACCAGGCCCAGCATTACTTCGGAGGTGGCGAACTGGGCTGCGGGGTCGGCCAGGACGAAGTCGCTGCACACCGCCAGCCCCAGGCCGCCGCCGATGGCGGCGCCCTGGACGAAGCTCACCACCGGCGCCGGGAAGGCCGCGAGCCCTGCGAACAGGCCGCCCAGTTCCCGGGCGTTCTCCAGGTTGCGCCCGGCCTCGGCCGCGGCCTGCTCGCGCATGTAGGCCAGGTCGGCCCCGGCGCAGAACACCGTGCCTTCGCCTTCCAGAAGCAGCAGCCGCAGGTCCTGGGCGGACCAGACCGCCAGTTCCTCCAGGGCCCGGGACAGTTCCTGGATCATCAGGGCGTTGAAGGCGTTGCGCACCTCCGGCCGGTTGAGCACCAGGCGCGCCACGCCCAGGGCCAGGCGCTCCACCCGGACCGTCGAGCCCTCGAAGCTCAGGCCTTGCACGGGAAACTGGGCGAGCTGGGTCATGGCTGGGCTCCTTGGTCATCCGGCACCAGGTCGCCGGGGCAGGGCAGGTCGTCGGGGCCGATGGTGGCCAGCAGGGCTTCGGGCAGGTCCACTTCGCAGCGCAGCAGGGCCTGGGCCAAGGTCTTGCCCTGGGCGTCCAGCCGCAGGCTCACCGTGCCGCCCCCGTCCAGCGCCTGCTCCAGGAGGAAGTTCAGCGCCCACAGCCCGGGCACCAGGTGGCGCTGCACCCGGCCGTGGCAGGGGTCGCGGAACCAGGCCTGGACCTGGGCGGCTTCGATGTGGTCGCGCATCCAGGCGTAGCAGGCCCCGGAGCGGCCGATCAGGCCGATGTTGGCGGTGTCGCCCTTGTCGCCGCTGCGGGCGTGGGCGATGCGCATGAGCGGCAGGCGCAGGCTGCGCTGGCCGGCCGGGCCGTGGAACACCTCGGCATCGGCCAGGGCCGGGGCCGGGACCGGCCCGGGGGTGGCGGGCCAGGCCAGGGGGCCGGTGGCCGCCGCCGGTTCCAGGCGCCCGCCGCGCTCCTCCAGCAGCCGCACCGAGGCCGGGGCCAGGCTCCGGGGCATCAGGGCCGGCCAGTAGCTCACCAGCTCGGAGATGGCCGGGGCGCCCCCGGTCACCGCCACCCCGGCCGGGCCGGAGAGGATCATGGCCGGCAGCAGCTTGCGGAACAGTTCCAGGCCTTCCCGGCGCTCCGAGCGGGCCGAGAGCCGCAGCAGGATCTCGGCGGCCCGGTGCGGCGGGGTGAGGCCGCGGTGGGTGGCGTCGTCCCCCACCCGCTCGGTGCAGACGGCCTCCAGCGCGGGCAGGCCGGCCAGCTCCAGTTCGGCCCCCAACCGGCGCCAGAAGGTCCCGGCCAGGAGGTCGGCCTTGGCCCGGGCGTCCGGTCCGGAGACGATCAGGGCGCCGCTGGCCTTGAACCCGCCGGCATGGGCGATGCTGACCTTCAGCAGATCGGTGGGCGGCCGGCCCTGGATGCCGGAGACCCGCACCCGGTCCGGCCCGTCCGGCGCCAGCCGGACGCTGGCGAAATCGGCGATGACATCCGGAGTCAGGTAGCTGCGGGGCTCGCCCATCTCGTACAGCAGCTGCTCCCGCAGGGTGGCGCAGCTCACCAGGCCGCCGCTGCCGGGGTGCTTGGTGACGGTGAAGCCGCCGTCGGCCCGGGCCTCCACGATGGGGAAGCCGATATCGTGGAAGCTGGGGACCTTCTTCCAGTCGGTGAAGTTGCCGCCGGTGGCCTGGGCCCCGCATTCGAGGAGGTGGCCGGCGACGATGCCGCTGGCCAGCCGGTCCCAGTCCGCCGGGCCCCAGCCGAATTCGTGGATCAGCGGGGCCAGGGTGAGGCCGGTGTCGGTGACCCGGCCGCAGACCACGATGTGCGGATCGAAGGCCAGGGCCCGGGCCACCGGCCAGGCGCCGAAGTAGGCGTTGGCGGCCAGCACCTGGCCGGCATGGGGCAGGAACGCCTCGCCGGTCTCCAGGTTGCGGAACGCCACCCCCTCGGCCAGGAGCGCGCCCAGGCGGGGGGTGATGTCGTCGCCCTCCACCAGGGCGATGCGCAGCTTGAGCCCGCGGGCCCGGGCCGCCGCCGCCAGCGCCTCGGCGCAGGCCGCGGGGTTGACCCCGCCGGCGTTGGTGATGATCCGGATGCCCCGGGCGACGATCTCCTCCAGCAGCGGGGCGGCCTGGGCCACGAAGTCCCGGGCGTAGCCGGCCGCGGGGTCCCGGCTCTTCTGCTTCTGCAGGATGCTCATGGTCACTTCGGCCAGGTAGTCGATGGAGATGTAGTCCAGCGGAAGCGGGCCCCGCACCTGCCGGCGCAGGGCCCAGGGGTCGTCGCCCCAGTAGCCTCCGGCGTTGCCGATCCGAACCAGTTCGCGTCGTTCCATGGTCCCCCTCACATCCGCAGCACGCCCAGGCGGGTCGGTTCGGCCGGCGCCGACAGGGCGGTGGCCAGGGAGGCGGCCAGGACCGCGCGGGTGCCGCGCAGGTCCACCACCCCGTCGTCCCAGAGCCGGGCCGAGGCGTAGTAGGGATGGCCTTCCCGCTCGTACTTGTCGAGGATCGGCCGGGCGATGGCCTCGGCCCCGGCTTCGTCGAGCGCGCCGCCCTCCCGTTCCAGCTGGTCGCGCTTGACCGTGACCAGCACCTGGGCGGCCTGCTCCCCGCCCATGACCGAGATGCGCGAGCTGGGCCAGGTCCACAGGAAGCGCGGACCGTAGGCCCGGCCGCACATGCCGTAGTTGCCGGCGCCGAAGCTGCCGCCCAGGAGCAGGGTGATCTTGGGCACCCGCGCGGTGGCCACGGCGTGGACCATCTTGGCGCCGTCCTTGGCGATGCCGGAGCGCTCCGCCTGGGCCCCGACCATGAAGCCGGTGATGTTCTGCAGGAACACCAGCGGGATCTGCTGGGAGGTGCAGAGCTGGATGAAGTGGGCCGCCTTGAGCGCGCTCTCGCCGAACAGCACGCCGTTGCTGGCCACCAGGCCGCAGGGCATGCCTTCGATGTGGGCGAAGCCGGTGACCAGGGTGGTGGCGTAGCGCTCCTTGAATTCGGTCAGCCGGCTGCCGTCGACGATCCGGGCGATGACCTCGCGGATATCGCCCTGGCGGCGCAGGTCCCGGGGCCAGACGCCCAGGAGCTCGTCCGGATCGCAGGCCGGGGGCTCCGGGGTGCGCAGGTCCGCCGCCGCCCGGGGGGCCGGGCCCAGGTGGCCCACCAGCTCCCGGAGGATCTGCAGGGCCTGGGCGTCGTCCTCGGCGAAATGGTCGGCCACCCCGGACAGCTCGGTGTGCACCCGCGCCCCGCCCAGCTCCTCGGCGCTCACGTCCTCGCCGGTGGCCGCCTTCACCAGCGGCGGGCCGCCCAGGAAGATGGTGCCGGTGCGGTTGACGATGACGGCCTGGTCGCTCATGGCCGGCACGTAGGCGCCGCCGGCGGTGCAGCTGCCCATGACCGCGGCCAGCTGGGGGATGCCGGCGGCGGACAGCATCGCCTGGTTGTAGAAGATCCGGCCGAAATGGTCCCGGTCCGGGAACACCTCGGCCTGGAGCGGCAGGAACGCCCCGCCGCTGTCCACCAGGTACAGGCAGGGCAGCCGGTTCTCCAGGGCGATCTCCTGGGCCCGCAGGTGCTTCTTGACGGTCAGCGGATAGTAGGTTCCGCCCTTCACGGTGGCGTCGTTGGCGATGATCATGCACGGGCGCCCGCGCACCAGCCCCACCCCCGCCACCAGGCCCGCGGCCGGCACCGGGTCCGGGTAGACCCCCAGCGCCGCCAGCAGCCCCACCTCCAGGAACGGCGCGCCCGGGTCGCACAGGGCGTCGATGCGGTCGCGCACGAACAGCTTGCCCTGGTCCCGGTGCCGGGCCTGGGCCTTGGCGCCGCCGCCCTGGCGCAGCGCCTCCTTCTGCTCGCGCAGCGCCTCGCACAGGGCCAGGTTGTGGGCGCGGTTCGCCCGGAAGGCTTCGGACGAGGGCTTGATCTGGCTCTGGATCAGGGTCACGCCCGGGGCTCCTTGATGATGTGGCGGGCGATGACCATCCGCTGCACTTCGCTGGTGCCTTCGCCGATGGTGCAGAGCTTGACGTCCCGGTAGAACTTCTCCACCGGGTAGTCCTTGATGAAGCCGTAGCCCCCGTGGATCTGCACCGCCTCGTCGGCCACCCGGCAGGCCATCTCGGAGGCGTAGAGCTTGGCCATGGCAGCGGCCTTGGCGTAGGGCAGGCCCTGGTCCTTGAGGTTGGCGGCCTGGTACACCAGCAGCCGCGCCGCCTCGATCTGCACCTGCATGTCGGCGAGCTTGAACTGGATGGCCTGGTGCTCGTTGATCGCCTTGCCGAAGGTGCGGCGGATGGCCGAGTACTTGACGCTGGCCTCGAAGGCCCCCTGGGCCATGCCCAGGGCCAGGGCGGCGATGCCGATCCGCCCGCCGTCCAGGGTGCCCATGGCCTGCTTGAAGCCGACCCCCGCCTCGCCCAGCAGGTTGGCCCCGGGCACCTCCACCTCCTCCAGGATCAGTTCGGAGGTGTCGCTGGCGCGCATGCCGAGCTTGTTCTCCTGCTTGCCGGGACGGAAGCCGGGCATGCCCTTCTCCAGGATGAAGGCGCTGATGCCCTCGCCGTTGGGCCCGGAGCGGGTGCGGGCCATGACCACGGCGATGTCGGCCACGGTGCCGTGGGTGGCGAAGTTCTTGGTGCCGTTCAGCACCCAAGTGTCGCCCTGCCTGCGCGCGGTGGTGCGCAGGGCCCCGGCGTCGCTGCCGGCTCCGGGCTCGGTGAGGGCCCAGGTGCCCAGCACCTCGCCGCTGGCCAGGGGCCGGAGGTAGCGCTGGCGCTGGGCCTCGCTGCCCTGGGTGTAGATGTGGTTGGCGCACAGGCTGTTGTGGGCCGCCACGCCCAGCCCCACGCTGCCGTCCACCCGGGACAGTTCCTCCACCGCCACGGCGTATTCCAGGTAGCCCATGCCGGCGCCGCCGTAGGCCTCCGGGAAGAACACCCCCAGCAGGCCCATCTGGCCCAGCCGGCGCATGACCTCCATGGGGAAGGTCCGCGCCTCGTCCCAGTCCATGACGTGGGGACGGATCTCCTTCTGGGCGAACCTGCGCACCTCCTCCCGGAGGGACGCGACGTGCTCGGGCAAGGTGAAATCCACGGGCTACCTCATGAGCGCGAACGGGAAATAAATGATTTCAGTCGGTACGCAAATCTGCAATTTCTGATTCACGCCACCAATATACCGATCCTGCGGACAATTGCTGCAGGAATTCCTGGCCGCCGGCTGAACCGGCCCCGCCGGCCGTTCCCGAGGTTTCCCGGGATGGGCGCCCGCCCAGGCCGGATCCAAGGCCTTGTCATAAATTAATATAAATATATTATATAATCAGGATGGCATTCCCTTCGCATCCTTCCACGCCACCCCCTGTCACAGGATTTCCCATGCGCGCCGTGCTCATTGCCAGTCTGTTCGTTCTCCTTGCCGGGTGCGGTGGTGGTGGCCATCCAGTCCCCCGGGTCCCCGCCGGGAATCCCTCGCCCCCGGTCCACGTCGAGCCAGACGACAATGAAAAATTTGTATTTCATCCGGCGGCCCCCCATGCCGATCCGCTGCCCGAGGATCCCCAGGACCTGGCCCAGCCGCCGTCCCGGGGCTACCGGGACGGGGCCGGGGTGTTCGTCTACGCCTCCCGCGGCGGCGCCGTCTGGGTGCTCCTGGCGCGCCGGGCCCCATGGCTCTCGGCCCCCGGGACCTGGGGCGTGTTCGGCGGGAGCGTCGAGTCCGGCGATCGGGACTCGGCGGGCCACCTGAGCTTCGCCCGGGCCGGGGAGCACGAACTCTACGAGGAATCGGTGACGGTCTACCACCAGACCGATGCCAACGCCCTGCGCGCCTGCCCGGCCCACCTCAAGCATTGGCGTTCGGGCGGCCGGTTCCGCACGTTCTTCAGCCGGCAGCGCTACGTTCCCGCTTCGACCTTCAACGAAGGCTACGCCTACGCCGTCCGGCAGCGGCTGTCCCACACGTTCCGGGAGAACGACCAGTACTGCTGGGTCCCGCTGGACGAACTCAAGGCCGCCGCCCTGGCCCGGACCCGAACCGCTCCCTTCACGGACCCCGAAGGGAACCGGCAGTCCATGGAACTGTTCAGCGCCTTCTTCGGAGCCCTGACCGATCCCGGCTACGTGGCCCAGCTGGACGCCCTGCCCTGACCAGCCTGGGAGTTGCCTACCGCTCCAGGTGCCGCTTCAACTCCGCGATGAGCTGGGCCTGCTCCGCAAGGGCCTTGGCATTCTCCTTCAGGGCTTCGGCGCTCTCCTTCAGGGCCTTGGCCTGGTTCTCCACGACCTTGGCCTGGTTCTCCGCGACCTTGGCCTGATCCTCGATGGTCTTCTCCTTCTCCTCGATGGTCTTCTCCTTCGCCTCGATGGTCTTGTCCTTCTCCTCGAGAGCCTTGTCCTTCTCCTCGACGACCTTGAGCAGGGCGTCCGCCTTGCGGGCATTTTCCTGCAGGGTGGTGACGTAGTCATCCTCCACGTCCATGCCGTCCCGGATCCCCTGCTCCGCGTGGGCCCGGAGCAGCCGGCGAAGCACCTCCCGGTAGCGTTCGGGGAAGTTCTCCTCCAGGATGTCCAGGATATGGGGATCGGAACGGGCGGTCTGGCCCTGGTCGAACACCGCCAGCAGTTGCTCCAGGTCGGTGCGCCTCCGGTTCTTGAGCCGGTTGATCTGGACCACGATGCAATCGTGGGTGAGGGCTTCCACGAACGGATCGGGGATGGCGACCTGCTCGCCGGTGGCGGCATCCGTATAGTGGCGGTTGATCCGCACCACCGGGGCGTCGATGCACTCCAGGCCCTCGCCCAGGAAGTAGATGGTCACCAGCGGCAGCGCCTGCTGGCTGCCCTTCTGGTCCAGGTAGACGTTCTCGCCCGCGGCGTACTGGGACCCCAGATAGCGCCGGAACCGCAGCACGTCCCCGGCATTGTGGGCCTTCTGGATCTCGATCAGCACCAGCTTCCGGCTCCCGTCCTCCAGGCGCACCGTGGCCGTGAAGTCCAGGCGCATCACCAGGATCTCGGAGCCCACCGGCCGCCGCGCCTCGGGCTGGACCTCGTGCCGCACCTCGTTGGCCCGGAACTGCAGCTCCAGCACCTCCTTGCCCAGCAGCGCGGACAGCACCAGCCGGGCCACCTTCTCGTCATCGAGCAGATACTTGAATACAACGTCGTAGATCGGATTGGCAATATGCACGGCGAAACGACTCCACGGCGAGTATAGCCACACCCGTCCCCCAGTCCCTCGCCAATGGGACACGTCCAACCGTCTCAACGCCGCAACGCTGCCGGGAAGGTGAGCGCAAGCGAGCCTTCACCGGCAGCGACAAAAAACAGGGACCCGCAATTCTACGAAGACGACCCGTCTACTACCGTTCGAACAGGGGGACGTAGTGGTTGAGGGTGGCCCCCTGGTAGACCTGCCGCGGCCGGTAGATCCGGCTGTCGGGATCCTCCATGACTTCCTTGTAGTTGGCGATCCAGCCCGGCATGCGGCCGATGGAGAAGATCACGGTGAACATCTCCAGGGGGATGCCGATGGCCTGCATGATGATGCCGCTGTAGAAGTCCACGTTGGGGTAGAGCCGGCGCTCGATGAAGTAGGGGTCGTTCAGGGCGGCCTCCTCCAGCTTCTTGGCGATGTCCAGCAGCGGGTCGCTGATGCCCAGCTTGGCCAGCAGCTCGTCGCTGCGCCGCTTGATGATCCGGGCGCGCGGGTCGTAGTTCTTGTATACCCGGTGGCCGAAGCCCATGAGCCTGGGACCGTGGCCCTTGTGCTTGACCTTGTCCAGGAACCGGGTGCCGTCGTCGCCTTCGGCGCGGATCTCCCGCAGCATCTCGACCACGGCCTGGTTGGCGCCGCCGTGCAGCGGGCCCCACAGGGCGCAGACGCCGGCCGAGGCGCTGGCGAACAGGTTGGCCCGGGACGAGGCGACCATGCGCACCGTGGCGGTGGAGCAGTTCTGCTCGTGGTCGGCGTGCAGCAGGAAGATCAGGTCCAGGGCGTCGACGATGGTCGGGTCCAGGGGGTAGTCCTCGTCCGGCTCGGAGAACATCATGTGCAGGAAGTTCTCGGTGTAGGTGTACTTCTTCTTGGGGTAGATGGACGGCAGGCCCCGGGACTTGCGGAAGGCGTAGGCGGCCAGGGTGCGCACCTGGGACAGCAGCCGCGCGGCCTGCTGCTCGAACACTTCCGGATGGTATTCGTTGCTGAGTTCGGGGATGAAGCAGCTGGCGGCGTTGATCATGGCGGAGAGGATGGCCATGGGGTGGGCCGAGGAGGGGAAGCCCTCGAAGTGGAACTTCATGTCCTCGTGGATCATCTGGTACTTGGTGAGCAGGCCCGAGAAGTTCACCCGCTCGGCCTCGGTGGGCAGGTGGCCGAAGATCACCAGGAAGGCGGTCTGGACGAAGGTGGAGCCCTCGGCCAGTTCCTCGATGGGGATGCCCCGGTAGCGCAGGATGCCCTTCTCGCCGTCGATGAACGTGACCTTGCTCTGGCAGCTGCCGGTGTTGGCGTAGGATTCGTCGTAGGTGATGACGCCGGTCTTGTTCCGCAGGCTGCGCACATCGATGGCGCGCTCGCCTTCGGTCCCCTCCAGAATGTCCAGCTCCAGCACTTTGCCGTCGAGCTCCAATTTCGCGGTGTTGGCCATTTTCGCCTCGTCAGGTTCGGGTTGGGGGATGCGCTGGGGAACTGACATTCTAGCCTTTCCCATCTAGTTCATCCCCTTAATGATTGCCATCGCGAATTCGAATGTGCCGATTTCCCGCACGTTGGCCCGGCCCTCCTCCAGCATCGGCCGGGCCAGGTCGAAGGTGACCGATCCGGCGGCGATGGCGCTCTCCAGGGCGGTCTCGATCAGCCAGGCCGCCTCGTCCCAGCCGAAGTGGCGCAGCATCATGACCCCGGACAGGATCACCGAGCTGGGGTTGACCTTGTTCTGCCCGGCGAAGCGCGGCGCGGTGCCGTGGGTGGCCTCGAAGCAGGCGTGCCCGGTGGTGTGGTTGATGTTGGCCCCCGGAGCGATGCCCAGGCCGCCCACCTGCGCCGCCAGGGCGTCGGAGATGTAGTCGCCGTTGAGATTGCAGCACGCCACCACATCGTGCTCCGAGGGCATCAGCAGGATCTCCTGGAGGAAGTTGTCGGCGATGCAGTCCTTCACCAGCAGCTTGCCCGGCGGCGGGTCGCCGCCGCATTCGGCCCAGGTGACGGTGCGGTCGCCGAACTCCCGGGCGGCCACTTCGTAGCCCCACTTGCGGAAGCCGCCCTCGGTGAACTTCATGATGTTGCCCTTGTGCACCAGGGTGAGGCTGCGGCGCTTCTGGTCCAGGGCGTGGCGGATGGCCGCGCGCACCAGCCGCTGGGAGCCCTCCCGGCTCACCGGCTTGACCCCGATGCCCGAGGACTCCGGGAAGCGGATGTTCTTCACCCCCATCTCCTCCCGCAGGAACTTTATGACCTTGGCCACCTCCGGAGTGCCCTCCTCCCATTCGATGCCGGCGTAGATGTCCTCGGTGTTCTCCCGGAAGATGATCATGTCCACCAGTTCCGGCCGCCGGACCGGGCTGGGCACGCCGCGGAAGTAGCGCACCGGGCGCACGCAGGCATAGAGGTCCAGGCCCTGGCGCAGGGCCACGTTGATGGAGCGGATCCCGCCGCCCACCGGGGTGGTGAGCGGGCCCTTGATGCCCACCAGGAAGTCCCGGAACGCCTGCAGGGTGTCCTCGGGCAGCCAGGTGCCCGGGCCGTAGACCCGGTTCGCCTTCTCGCCGGCGAACACCTCGAACCAGCGGATCTTGCGCCGGCCTTCGTAGGCCCGGGCCACGGCCGCGTCGAACACCTTCACCGAGGCGTCCCACAGTTCCGGCCCGGTGCCGTCCCCCTCGATGAACGGCACGATGGGCCGGTCCGGGACGCAGAGCCGCCCGTCCGCGCCCATGGTGATCCGTTCGCCCGGAGGCGGCTGCAATAGCGTGTAGGGCGAGGTCATGGGGACTCCTGCCTGGCGGCGGGGGAAAAGGCCGGGTTGGGAAGGGCCGTCCGCTGGGCGGGCGTCAGGGCGTCAGGGCGTCAGGGCATCAGAGCGTTGAGAGCGGAACCGGCGCGGAACCACCTGATCTGTTCATCGGTCAGGGTGTGCCGGGTCTGGATGATTTCGTCACCGTCGGGATGGTGCAGCACCACCGTGACCGGGCGGCCGGGGGCCAGCTGATCCAGTTGCAGCACGTCCACCCGGTCGTCGGGACCCACCCGGTCCCAGCCGGCGGGGTCCGTGAACACCAGCGGCAGGATCCCCTGCTTCTTCAGGTTGGTCTCGTGGATCCGGGCGAAGCTGCGCGCCAGCACCACCTTGACCCCCAGGTAGCGCGGGGACATGGCCGCGTGCTCCCGGGAGCTGCCCTCGCCGTAGTTCTCGTCGCCCACCACGATGGAGCCGATGCCCCGGGCCTTGAGGTCCCGGGCGATCCGGGCGATGGCCAGGCCCCGGGCGCCGCTCACCGGGTCGGCGCCCAGGCCTCGCTCGCCGGTGAAGGCGTTGCAGGCGCCCAGGAACATATTGTCGCTGATCCGGTCCAGGTGGCCCCGGTAGCGCAGCCAGGGCCCGGCCGGGGAGATGTGGTCGGTGGTGGTCTTGCCCCGGGTCTTGAGCAGCAGCACCAGGCCCTTGAAGTCCCGGCCGTCCCAGCGCGGGAAGGGCTCCAGCAGCGCCAGCCGGTCAGAGTCCGGGGCGATCTCCACCCGGATGTCCCGGCCGTCCGCCGCCGGCGGCTGGAAGCCGGCGTCGCCGGCCTCGTAGCCGAGGGGTGGCAGTTCTTCGCCCCGGGGCGGGGCGAACCGGAACGGCCGGCCGTCCGGGCCGGGCAGGGTGTCGTGCACCGGGTCGAAGGCCAGGCTGCCGCCGAAGGCCATGGCCATGACGATCTCAGGGCCGGCGATGAAGGCGTGCGTGTCGGGCCGGCCGTCGTTGCGGCCCGGGAAGTTGCGGTTGAACGAAGTGATGATGGAATCGGCCCGGCCGGGCACGGCGTCCGGCCGCGCCCACTGGCCGATGCAGGGCCCGCAGGCGTTGGTGAGCACGGTGGCGCCCAGCTCCCGGAAGGTGTCCAGGAACCCGTCCCGTTCGATGGTCCGGTAGATGCGCTCGGAGCCGGGAGAGATGAACAGCGGCGTCCTGGGCTTGAGCCCGGCGGCCAGGGCCTGCCGGGCCAGGTCCACCGCCCGGCCCAGGTCCTCGTAGGAGGAGTTGGTGCAGCTGCCGATGAGGGCGGCGCGCAGTTCCATGGGGTAGCCCTTGGCCGCCGCCTCGGCGGCGAGGGCGCTGGTGGGCCGGGTCAGGTCGGGGGTGTGCGGGCCCACCACCTGGGGCGCCAGCGCAGAGAGGTCCACCTCCAGCACCTCGTCGAAATACCGGGCCGGGTCCAGCGCCACCTCGGGATCGGCGGCCAGGCAGTCCCGGTGGGCCTCGGCCAGGTCGGCCAGACCGGACCGGGAGGTGCGCCGCAGGTAGCCGGCCATGCGCCGGTCGAACGGGAAGATCGAGCTGGTGGCGCCCAGTTCCGCGCCCATGTTGGTGATGGTGGCCTTGCCGGTGCAGCTGATGCTCTCCACCCCCGGGCCGAAGTACTCCACCACCTTGTTGGTGCCGCCCTGCACCGTGAGCCGGCCGCAGATGTGCAGGATCACGTCCTTGGGCGAGGTCCAGCCGCTGAGCGTACCGGTGAGCCGGACCCCGACCAGCCGGGGCTGCAGCACCTCCCAGGGCAGCCCGGCCATGACCTCGCCGGCGTCGGCCCCGCCCACCCCCACCGCCAGCATCCCCAGACCGCCGGCGTTGGGGGTGTGGGAGTCGGTGCCGATCATCAGGGCCCCGGGCACGGCGTAGTTCTCCAGGACCACCTGGTGGATGATCCCCGAGCCCGGCCGCCAGAAGTCGATGCCGTACTTGAGGGCGGCGCTGGACAGGAAGGCGAACACCTCCCGGTTCTCCGCCAGGCCCCGGCTCAGGTCCTCCCGGGCCCCGTCCCGGGCCTGGATCAGGTGGTCGCAGTGGATGGAGGAGGGCAGGGTGGTGCGCTCCCGGCCGGCCTGGATGAACTGGAGCAGCGCCATCTGGGCGGTGGCGTCCTGCATGGCCACCCGGTCCGGACGCAACGAGAGCATGGCCCGGCCGCGCTCCCAGGCCTGGGCCCGGGAATCCAAGGCGTGGGCGGCGAGGATCTTCTCGGTGAGGGTCAGCGGACGGCCGAAGCGCTGGCGGGCCTGGGCACTGGCCGCCTGTATCCGCGCGTAGAGCATGGTGGCTTGTTCCAGGGTCATTTCCGGGTCCCCCAAGAGATCGATTGAATTCATCAATTCAGGGCCGAGCCAAGGCCGGGCGGGCGGGTTCGCCGAGCGCTACCTGCTAAGATTCATTGCACTTGAGCCTCGATTGCAAGTCAAGGGAGAAAGCAGTGGCCCATGCCGGTTCTTTCCTCCGGCGGGCGGGCCGTCACACGCCGGGCGATGGCCGCACCTCAAGAGCATGAGGTGAGACCTTGAACATCCGGACGGCAGGCAGCATCGGCATCGCGAGTATCATCGGGCTGGGCGCCATCCTGGCCTTCGGGTCGGGGAGTCAGGCGCCCGCCGTCAAATCGGACCCTGCAACGGAGGCGGGCGTGGAACCAGGCAACAAGGCAACCCGTGAGGAACTCAAGCAGCGGCTCACCCCCATGCAGTACCGGGTGACCCAGGAGGCCGCCACCGAACCGCCGTTCCAGAACGAGTTCTGGAACCAGAAGGAGCCGGGATTGTATGTGGACATTGTCTCCGGCAAGCCGCTGTTCTCGTCCAAGGACAAGTTCGACTCGGGCTGCGGCTGGCCCAGTTTCACCAAGCCGGTGGATCCCGCCGAGGTGGTGGAGAAGACCGACAGCTCGTTCGGCATGGTCCGCACCGAGGTGCGCTCCAGGGACGCCAATTCGCACCTGGGCCACGTGTTCCCCGACGGCCCGGCGCCCACCGGGCTGCGCTACTGCATCAACTCGGCCTCGCTGAAGTTCGTCAAGGTGGACCAGCTGGCGGCCCAGGGCTACGGCCAGTTCCTGCCCCTGTTCGGCCTGCCCGCCCAGCCCGGCCGGTGGCCGGCCCCGGTCAAGTAGCGCCGCGGTTGCCCGGAGGTTGTAACCTGTAGGTCCATCAATACAGAAGGACCGGGGTCGCCCATGCCGTTCTCCACCTGGATCATCTACGCCGCCGTCGCCCTGGCGGCGATCGTCTGCCCCGGCCCGGCGATCTTCCTGGCCATCTCCAACAGCGTGGCGTTCGGCTGGCGCCGGGTGGCCTTTTCCTCCCTGGGCAACATCATCGGTCTGCTGGGGGTCTCCTGCCTGGCCATGGCCGGGCTGGGCGCGCTGCTCAAGACCTCCGCCACCGTGTTCACCGCGGTCAAGCTGCTGGGCGCGGGCTACCTGATCTACCTGGGGCTGAAGCAGTGGCGCTCCCGGGGCAGCGTGTTCAGCCGCGCCGCCGGGGAAGACTCCGGGGGAGCGCGCAGCAACGGGCAGATCTTCCTCCAGGGCCTGCTGATCGCCCTGACCAACCCCAAAGCGATCCTGTTCTTCACCGCGCTGTTCCCCCAGTTCATCCGCTCGGACGAGCCGCTGGCGCCGCAGTTCCTGCTGCTGACCGGCACCTTCATGGGCTTCTCGTTCCTGGTCCTGATGGCCTACGGCCGGCTGGCTCACGCGGCCCGGGCCTGGTTCGCCGACGACGTCCGTTCGGCCTGGTTCAACCGCTGCACCGGCAGCCTGTTCCTCATGCTCGGGGTGGGCATGCTGCGGCTCAAGGCCGGGCGGACCTGAGGCAGGCTGACGGGCAGCAATGCAACTTTTGTTTCCGGACCTTTTGCCGAATTGGTCGGGGAACGTGAATCTTCCAACGGATAAAGCTCACTCAGGAAGGGAGTGGCGGGCCGGGAGCTTGCCACGCCACCAAACCACAGGGTGATCCGATGAACATACTTGCCAATGCAGCCGCCCGGCTGCGCGGTCCAGGGCGCTTCCTCCTCCTGGGCGTACTGCTTGCCGCCGGCTGGTCCGGCCGGGCGGGAGAGGACCCGCAGCCCATCTACCAGGTCACCGTCACACCCGCCTCCACCAAGGCGATCAACTACCGGAACCTCACCGGTTCCACCGTGATCGGGTTCCGCGGCACGGTGCTGCTGCCCGAAGCCGCCGGGCGGGCCAAGCTGCGCGGCAAGGCCGGGACCATGGCCATCAAGGCCCGGTTCGAGAAGATGGCGCCGGCCTCCCGGTTCGGTCCTGAGTACCTGACCTATGTCCTGTGGGCGGTGACCCCGGTGGGGCGCCCGGTGAACCTGGGCGAGGTGATCGTCGGGAAGCACGGCAAGGCCGCCGTGGAAGCCCACACCAACCTGCAGAGCTTCGGCCTGGTGGTCACCGCCGAGCCGTACTTCGCGGTGTCCCAGGTGAGCAGCGCGGTGGTCCTGGAAAACGCGGTGACCCGGGAGACCCGGGGCCAGGTGGAGGAGGTGGAGGCCCGCTACGAACTGCTGCCCCGGGGCGCCTATGTGCTGGCGGGCAATCCCATGGACCTGCCCCCGGCGGCGGCCGACCCCAAGGTGAGCCCCTATGTGCATCAGGCCGGCAACGCCCTGCGCATCGCCCGGGCGGACCAGGCCGACCGCTACGCCCCGGCGGAGTTCCAGAAGGCGGTGGACCTCATGGCCCAGCTGGAGGCGCAGAAGAAGAAGTGGAAGCAGCCGGCGGTGATCCTGGCCCGGCAGGTGGCCCAGCAGGCGGAGGATGCCCGGGTGGTGGCGGCCAAGGTCAAGGAACAGGCCCGGCTGGAGCAGGAACGCCAGACCGCCGAGGCGGCCCGGAAGGACGCCGACATCGCCCGGGCCGAGAAGGCCACCGCCCAGGCTGAGCAGGCCACCGCCCAGGCCAGGTCCGAGGCCGCCCGGCAGCAGGCGCTGGCCCAGGCCCAGCAGGCGCTCCAGGAGGCCCAGAAGGCCAAGGAACAGGCCGACCGGGAGGCCCAGAGGGCCAGGGAGCAGGCCGACCGGGAGGTGGGCGCCGAGAAGCTGGTGCTGCGCCGCAGGCTGCGGGACCAGCTGAGCCGGCTGCTGGACACCCGGGAGACCGAGCGCGGGGTGGTGGTGAGCATGACCGATCTGCTGTTCCCCAGCGGCAAGGCGGTCCTGCTGCCGGGCACCCGGGAGAAGCTGGCCAAGATCTCCGGGATCCTGCTGGCCTACCCCGGGGTGAAGGTGGCGGTGGAGGGCCATGCCGACGCCAGCGGCTCCGAGCCGTTCAACCAGAGCCTGTCCCGGCGGCGGGCGGAGTCGGTGCGCGGCTTCCTGATCCGCCAGGGCCTGGCCCCTGAGGCGGTGTCCGCCGCCGGCCACGGCAGCGCCCGGGCCCTGGTCTCCAACGAGACCCGGGAGGGCCGCCGGCAGAACCGCAGGGTGGAACTGATCCTGACCGGCGGGGCGATCGGCTTTTGAACGTCCAGGCAAATGAAAAGGGCGCCCGGGGGCGCCCTTTCCATTTACCTGCGAGAGACGGCTAGTCCTCTCGTTCGGCGTTCTTGAACGCGTCGGCCAGGGTGGCCCGCTTGAACGGCTGCATGTTCTTGGCGGCGTCCAGGTCGCCACGCTCCTGATCCATCTCGAACTGCTTGACCGAGAGGCCGATGCGGTGCTCGGTGGGATCGAGCTTGACGATCTTCATGGTCAGTTCCTGGCCGGCGGAGAACTCCTTGGTGATGTCCTCCACCCGCTTGCGGGACAGCTCGCTCACGTGCACCAGGCCCTCGATGCCTTCGCCCAGGTCCACGAACGCGCCGAAGTCGGTCAGCCGGGCGATGGTCCCGACGATGGTGTCGCCGACGTGGTGGCCTTCGAAGAAGATCTCCCAGACATTGGGCTCCATCTGCTTGACGCCCAGGCTCATGCGCTGGTTCAGGGGGTCGAGGCTGAGCACCTTGGAGGTGACCGCGTCGCCCTTCTTGACGATCTCGCCGGGGTGCTTGATCTTCTTGGTCCAGCTGAAGTCGGAGACGTGGATCAGGCCGTCGATGCCCTCTTCCAGTTCCACGAAGGCGCCGAACTCGGTGATGTTGCGCACCGTGCCGGTGACGATCTGGCCGATGT
>Ga0316217_10000888_pt1 | contig 40766 bp, 31 predicted proteins | sample 1anoAmetaG_FD_203633 | JGI IMG/M metagenome (GOLD analysis project Ga0316217, IMG submission 203633) | Freshwater microbial communities from Trout Bog Lake, Wisconsin, USA - 1anoA | ecosystem: Environmental > Aquatic > Freshwater > Lake > Hypolimnion/Profundal zone | place: USA: Wisconsin...
TTTTTTTACATTTCACGCCGCGGAAGGTAAAAAGTTGGCGGGGGTTTGTCCCGCCAAAACTGCATTAACCCCGTTTTTCCGGCCTGCCGCCACTCTCATGCATACGCGCTGGATGTCGCCATGGACAATGCCCTGGTCGTGCGCAAATTGAAGCGCGTCGCAAATCTGCGGCACAATGGCCAGCACCTCCCGGGGCGACACCCGGCCGCTCTCCAACAACTGCCTTAAGGTCACCCCATCCACGAATTCCATTAGGAAGAAGTAGAGCGGCGCGCGCGCCGTGCTACCCGTGGTTCCCCCGGGCATTCTGCCCTCGTCAGCGCCCAAAACACCGGCAGGCGGAGCTTGCGCCGTGGCGGCATGACCGATTCCCTCCCCGTTCACCCGGCCAAAGTCGTAAATCGTGACAATCCCGGGATGATTCAGCCGGGCCAGGGCCTTGGCCTCTCGCGCAAAGCGCTCGGCGAAGGTGGCCTCGCCCCCGATGCCTGGCGGGAGGATTTTGAGCGCCACCACGCGATCCAGTTCCTTTTGCCGCGCCTTATACACGGCGCCCATGCCTCCTCGCCCCAGAAAGGCCAGGAGCTCCAGTTGGGGGAACAGCGGCGCCAGTTCGCCGACACTGGGCGGAGTGAACCCCGCCTTGGCATCACCGGACACGTCGGTTTGGGTCCCTTGCAGGAAGGCGGCGGCGCAGGACGGGCACACGCCCCCACCGGAGCCATCCAGCAATGCCTTCTCGCAGCGCGGACAATTGGACGACAGATTATTGTTCATCACCTACTAAATACGAATTCCGTCCGCTTTGTTACGCCTCACCCCATGGCTGATTCATCTGGTTTTGAGGAGGGGCTAGTGTAGCCTTCGCTTTTGGCGGGCTTTCACTTAACCCTGTCCGAGAGTCGGCGTGCCGCGGATTTGCAAATCCTTTCCGGTGCCTGGCACTCCCGCGGGTCGTATGGGGTCCGTCAGTTAGGGGTGCGGCGTGACGGATCGGGTCCGCCGCACCCCAGGGGTGTTTTTGTGTTTGCTCGTCGGTTCAGTGTTTGAGTAGCGGCCAGAGGGTGGTGAAGGTTTGTTGCTGGCACCAAGAGTTGAGCGTATCGACCGTCGTGCGCTTTTGCTCTTTCTGAAGTTCATAGAGGCCATTGGCCAGATTGCGAAGGCTGGCCAGCACGGCCGCGCCCTGGCGGTGGGCCGTACGATTGGCATCCTCCCCGAGCGTGACATCCCGCCGATAGTGCGTGCCGTTCTCGATGGCCGACCAATGACCGCGAATGAGCGCCAGCATCGCGGCGTCATCCTGTTCTTGGAGGGCCAGGCTGGTGGCGTAGCACCCTATCTCCAGGGAGGCCGATTCTTTGGGTTGGTTTTTGTCTTGGGAATAGCGCTCGACGGCGATGACTTGCCAGCAGCCGCACAGGCCGATCTCCTCCGGCGTGACAGCCACTCGCGCGATGCGTCGGCAGTCAAGGCGTCCGTGTTCTTTCTCCCAGAGGCCCTGAGGGGGGAAATCCCTGCTGAGCCAGCAGGTGTCGGGCTTGATTCTCAATGCCGCCTTGGTTGCCTTTGAGGCCCCAGAGGTAGTCGCCCCCCAACTCCTGAGTGACAAAGCGCGAACTCTCCTGCTGGCAGTGCATCGCGTCGGCGGTGATCAAGGTGCCTGGCGGCAGATCCAGCTTTTTGAGCAGCGGCTTGAGCGCGGGGATCTCGTTGCTCTTTTCTTGGATGGCGACTTGGTCCAAGGTCAGCCGCAGGTGATGGGTCACCGCTGAGAGTAACTGCAGCGGCTTGCCATCGTGCCGACCGCTGCCCCTGAGCACCTTGCCGTCAACGGCCAGTCGCGCCAAGGAACCGATCTCCTGCTGGGCGAGCCACTCTCCGATAATATGGGCGACCTTGGGCGCATCGACCCGGTTGAGGACCCGCTGGAAAGTCGAATCACTCGGGGGATAATAGCGACCGTCCTCCTCATCGGGCGAGGCGCCCAAAGCGCGGAGTTGGCGCTGGGTAAACTTCTTGCTCGTGTTCTCAAAGGCGCGGTAGCCACAGGCCCCCATGAGCGTGCAGACCGCCCCACAGGCCAGGACAAACCGTTGTTTATGGTACAAGCCATGGCCTGAACGCGAGTCAGGCAGTGCTCCGAGACGATCCAACAGACTCTCCAACGCCGGGGCGCGGAACGGACAAGGGCCGGTCACTTCGGCTTCGTAGGCCGCCAAGGGTTCCGGCAAACGGCCTTGGCTCAGGCGCTTGCGCGCTCCGGAGTGCAGTTCCCGCAGATAAAGTTGCTTGGGTTGGCCGTGTTCCTCGTAAAAATCCCGGCTCGCCCGGCTGAAGCCCTTGGTCGGACCCACCGCCGTAAAGCCACAGGCCCGATAACAGGTACCCGGATGCTCCGACTCGTCGACAAAACTCTCGACCACCAGCACCGGATGGCCCCAGCGCTCCTGCCAGTCGGCACTGAGCCGGCGCAAGACCATACCCAATACCCGCGAGGCTAGATTGGGGTAGCGGTGGCGCGCCGGCAGCACCAGAAACCGGCTGTTATTGACCACCAGCCCAAGCCGCCGGGCACGTTGGCGCGCACTCCAGCCGATCCACAGTTCCCGCGCCTTGAGGTGCAGGGCTGGCGCGCTGAAGGTCAGCAACGCGACCCATTGCCCGTCCACCTCGGCCACATACCGCAGCCATTGGCCAACCAAGCGGCTGCTCTCCAGGTAATGCTCCCTTTCAAGATAGTAGTTGAACTGGCCAATTTCGTCGTCGCCTATCAGACGAATGGTAACCCGAGCCAGAACGTCGCCCTCGGCCGTTCCATTTGACAAACACATGCCACCAGAATCGCTGGCGACCGAAAAATGTCCAGTCACTTCTTACGGAGCAAGCCTCCAACCAGTTCTTCTATCTTCCAGATGAATCAGCCGTGCGCCTCACCCCCGCAATGCCCCCAAAACCTCGCGCAGTTCCTCCTCCACCTCGCCCGGACCCGACACGGTATCGGCCACCATTTGGCGGAACACCTCGCGAAAGCGCCGGCGCAACCGATGCACGGCCACGCGCGCCGCTCCCTCGGTTGTCCCCAGGGCCAGCGCGATCTCGGGATAGGGGATTGCTCCGCGCTCGGCCGTCAGGTGGGGTTTGAGGCAACACCACTCCGCCTCTCGGCCGGAAGCGCGATAATCACCCTCGATCCGCGCGACCGCTTCCCTAAGCAACGCCACCGCCCAACGCTGGTCATAGAGCCGGTCGGGAGGCGCGACCTCGGAGCGATTCTCCGCTTGGAACCGCTGTTCCGCGGACATCGCGTCGAAGGCCGCTTCCGCGCCGCCCCCGCCGCGCTTCTGGGCCCGCAACCGCGCCCACTCGTGGATCAGGAAACGCTTGAAGGCCAGCCGCAGAAACGTCCGGAAACGACCTTTCTCGGGGGCGACCACTTTCAGATAATCCTTGGCCAGGAAACGCGCGAAGAACTCCTGGGTCAAATCCTGCGCGTCCGCCGGCGCGTGGCCGGCCCCGCGCGCAAACGCGTATAAGGGATACCAATATGTCCGGCAGAGCTTCTCCAAAGCCTGCGCCGAATCTGGAGACGTCCGGTCCTTGGCCGAAAGGACCACGGACCAGCGGGTCGTGACAAACCACGACCTGGCCGGAATCTCGCTCGCAGGGTCGGACTCGGTGGTCGGCATCCATACCCATAATACGTAAATCCGCGGATTGGTTACAGAGAATTGATCGGCCCCGCGGCTGGCCGTTGGGGAGTGAGGACTTTCGAATGCGGAGGTCTGAGGGGTTGGAGTTTCACCGGCTGCGATCCAGGCAGGCGCGAATCGTTTCAGCCAGGGTCCGCGTCTTATACGGCTTGGGGAGATACCAAATTCCTTCCTGTTTGGCGTTGGGACGGGCGCGGCCGGAAAGCCGCCACGAGGAAAGCCGCTGTTGATGTCGGTGAATCTACCCGTCATACTGGGAAAAATCGTATCCAGGACGAGCTCATGAAACCGATTTCACGCCGCGATATGTTGGGACAAGCTAGTTTGGTCGGAACCACGCTCGCCGCCGGCCTGCCCCTGGCGGTGGCCGCCGCCGAGGCGTTGCCCGGCGCGGCAATCCCCACCGCGAAGCCCAAACCCAAAGTGATGGTCACCGGCGGACATCCCGGCGACCCGGAATACGGCTGCGGCGGAACCATCGCCCGCTACGCGGATCAGGGCCACGAGGTCGTGCTGCTCTACCTGAACCGGGGCGAGTGGCCCGAAAATCCCCTGCTGGAAGACGCTCAGTCCCCGCGGATGGCCGAGGCCAGGAGGGCCTGCGAGATCCTCAAGGCCCGCCCCGCCTACGCGGGCCAGATCAACGGCGCCGCGATCGTGGACGCCGCGCGCTACGAAAAATGTCACCGCCTCCTCGAAGCCGAACAACCCGCCGTCGTTTTCACGCACTGGCCCATTGACAACCACGCCGACCATCGGGCGATTTCGATGCTGGTTTATGAGGCATGGCTTCGGATGGGGAAGAAATTCGCCCTTTATTACTACGAGGTTTCCGACGGGGAAGACACGCTTCAATTTGCCCCGACTCACTACGTCGACATTACCGGCATGGAATCGCGAAAGCGGCAAGCTTGCTACGCCCATGCCAGTCAAGCCCCGGACAAATTTTACGGCGTGCAGGAACTGGTTACGCGGATGCGGGGCCTGGAGAGCGGTCACCACCAGGCGAAAGGTTACATCCGGCACGCGCGGAGTCCCGAATTCGCGTTGCCGGCCCCGATTTCCACAATGGTCCATTGACGTCGCGCGATTTGAGGGTATTATTCCCAACTTGTCGCGACTGACAAAAACCACGCTTCGGCTTCCTCGGAATTAACTCGAGCTTCGTTACGGGCAGTGGCGGTCAGTTGCCGGCAAATAAGCTTTTTCATGCTCACAATCCGTGATCTTAAGGTAGCCCTTGGCGGGCGGACGCTCTTCGAGGCCGCTACGTTGCAGGTCAATTATGGCGACCACTTGGCGCTGGTCGGGCCGAACGGCGCCGGCAAAACCACGCTCTTTTCCATCATTCTCCAGCAACGGGAGCCGGATGCGGGCAGCGTGGAGCGTGATGCCTGGATCATGGTCGGCCATCTTCCGCAGGAGAGCGAAGCGCTCGGCGAGGAAACGGTCCTGGATGTGGCGACCGGCCGGGTAGATGAATTGCCTCGCCTGGAAAAACGGCTGTACGAGCTGGAGCGCGCGGGGAATGTGTCGTGCCCGGAATACTTGGAGGCGCATGCCAAGCACGATAAGCTGAATGATCCGGAAGTGGAAACCAAGGCGAAGAAGATGTTGCGAGGCCTGGGTTTTCGCGACGCCGATTTCAACCGGAAGGCGCGGGAGATGAGTGGCGGCTGGATTATGCGCGCGCGCCTGGCCCGGTTACTGGTGCTCGAACCGGACCTGCTCCTGCTGGATGAACCGACCAACCACCTCGATTTGCCTTCGCTGATCTGGTTGCAGAACTACCTGAAGAATTATTCGGGAGCGCTGCTGCTGATTTCGCATGATCGCCAGTTCATGGACGAGGTGGTCGACCAGGTCCACGAAATTTCGGAGAAGAAGCTTATTGCCTACGCCGGCAACTACTCGGACTACCTGGTGGAGCGGGCGGCGCGCTATGAACAGCAACTGGCCGCTTACAACAACCAGCAGAAAGAGATCGCGGCGCTCCAGCAGTTTGCGGATCGGTTTCGTTCCGTGACTTCCAAGGCTTCGCAGGCCATGAGCAAGCTCAAGCAGATCGAGCGGATGGACCCGATCGAGAAACCCCTGGCGCCGCGGAAGCCCTTTCGATTTCAGATTCCGCAGCCGCCGCGCGGTGGTCAGCGGGCGGTCAACCTCAGGGGCATCCATATGGCTTACGGTTCCAACCGGGTTTACACGGGGATGGACCTCGCCATCGAACGCGGCGATCAGACGGTCCTGGTTGGGCCGAACGGGGCGGGTAAATCCACCCTGCTGAAGATTTTGGCGGGCGTGGTGGAGTTTCAACAAGGGGAGCGCGATCTGGGCCCTAATGCGAAGGTGGGCTACTTCAGCCAGCATCGCGCCGCCGCCCTCGACCCGGAGCGGACGGTGCTGGAGGAGGTAGCCGCCAGCGCGCCGCTGATGCGCGAGGAAGAGGCGCGGGCGGTGCTGGGTTCCTTCATGTTTCGCAAGGACGACATCTACAAACCCACCAAGGTGCTCAGCGGCGGCGAAAAGACCCGGCTCAACTTGATCCGGTTCCTCGTGGATCCGCCGAACCTCCTGCTCATGGACGAGCCGACCACGCACCTGGATATCCACACGGTCGAATCGCTCACGCTGGCGTTGGAGCGTTATGAGGGCACGCTCGTTTTCATTTCTCACGATGTGCATTTCATTCGCAAGCTCGCGACCAAGGTGCTGCACGTGAACGCGGGACTGATCACTTCCTATGTGGGAGGGTATGATTATTTCCTGGAGAAAACCGGCGCCGTGGAGGCCGGGCGCGCCGCGCTGACTGCCGCGTGACGTTCCCCGGCCGCGCGGCGCGCCATCGCGCGGGAGGAGGAGGCTTCGCGCAGACGATTGACACTGCGGTCGGAATCACGCCTCCTTTCCGTGAACCAGCTAAATTGAAGTGTGTTTGACCCGGCCTTGCCCAATCAATCTATGGCGCGAATAGCGGCGATCGCGGCAATAGTCATCCTGGCGCTCTTGCCCCCGACCCGGGGCCGCGCGCAAGGCGACGAGCCTTATGAACAGCCGCCGTTGAACTACTCCGCCACCAAACCACGCGATGGCGTGGCGGAGTTGGAAACCCGGATGGCGGCCGCAAGGCCCTCGACGGGCGGGGATAAGGCCATTTTAAGCCAACTCTTGAAGGAATTGCGCATTCCCCTCGAGAGCCAGGTGCTCGTGTTTTCCAAGACCAGCTTTCAGCGCCAGATCATCAATCCCGCCCGTCCTCGAGCCCTTTATTTCTCGGAGACCAGTTACGTCGGTTGGGTGCCCGGCGGGTTGATCGAGCTTGCCACCATTGACCCCCAGCTCGGCCCTATCTTCTACAGCTTTGATCCGCAGGCAAAAGCCCCGGGCTTCGTCCGCGATGCCAGCTGCCTGACGTGCCATGGTGGCCAGTTTGTCCGCGGGATTCCCGGCCTGTTTGTTCGCTCGCTTTTCACCGCAGAATCCGGCGAGCCGTTATTCCGCTACGGATCGCAGGTGGTGGATTTTCGAACTCCGTTCACCAATCGCTGGGGAGGTTGGTACGTGACCGGCAAGCACGGCCAGTCCGCGCACCGAGGCAACACGTTGGCCCGGGAAGAGAACGACAAATTGGTAGTGGATATGAGCCGCGGAGCCAATATCGCCGACCTCTCCGGCCGCTTTCAGACCCGGGCCTATCTCCGGCCGGACAGCGACATTGTCGCGCTGCTCGTTTTGGAGCACCAAACGGCGATGCAAAACACCCTTACGCGCGCCTCTCTGGACTGTCGCCGCATGCTCGCTTATCAAAAGAACCTCCAGGTCGAATTGAAGGAACCGGTGACCGAGGAACTGGTGTACGATAGCGTCAAACACGTGTTCGAGGCGGCCGCGCTGCAACTGGTGGATGATTTGCTCTTTAGGGGGGAAGCCGTATTACCTGCGGGCGTGGAAGGCTCGGCCGCTTTTCGCGAGGCCTTTGGCCGGGAAGCGCCCCGGACCGACGATGGCGCTTCGTTAAAGGACTTGGACCTGGCGGGGCGCCTGTTCCGGAACCGGTGTAGTTATCTGATTTACTCGGAAGCCTTCCGCGCGTTGCCGGTTGAATTGAAACGGCGCGTTTATGCCCGGCTCGTCAGCGCGCTCAACCCGGTCGCGCCGGATGCTCGCTACGCTTACCTCCCGGCGGAGGAACGGGCGCGCATCTCGAAGATCTTGAGACAGACGCATCCGGATTTTCGTCGTTTTCCGGAATCGTGATTTCGGCGGTCGGGCTCGCTTCATCCTTCAATCGGCCATTATTCCTTTGGGACTTTGGCGGGGTGGCGCGTCTCGCCAAGTTCTTAAGACTCCGGGGGGTTGTGCTCTTTCGTGGCGAGTGACGACTCCCAATAGACAACGCCGGAAAGCGGGTTGCTATAGTAGGGGTTGATGCGCTTGAATCCGAGGGTGTCGTAAAGACGCATTGCCTCTTTAAGGCGATCCAAGGTGTCCAAACGCATCGTCTTGTAGCCAAGGTTCGCCCCTTCTCGAATAATCGCTTGCGCCAAAGAACGCCCAATTCCTTGACCCTTGAATTGCGAGCGGACGAACAGTCGCTTCATTTCACAAACATCGTCCTCGAGTTTTCTCAGGGCCACGCACCCTGCGATCGCCTGCCCCTCTCTAGCGATTAGCAAAGCTCCTTCCGGAGGCGCGTATTTGCCTGGAAGCCCTGCCAGCTCTTCTTCAAACCCCTGAAAACACAAGTCAACTCCCAGGAGCGTCGCATATTCCCGAAAAAGTTGGCGGACTGCCTCCATTTCGGCTGGGGTACATGCAGGCATGATTTTCATGAGCGCCCTTTCGATCCGTCGAGACGGGAAGCGGCTTACTCGCTCCGCCTCCACCGAACCAATGATGCCTAGGTCGCTTGTGGCGCGGCAATCGAAAAAGCGGCTTGCACGCCTGAGGGGAAGGGTGCCACGATGATCGGCATGAGTTGGAAAGAAATGGGGAAGCGCGGCCGCCGGCCTGGCCATTTTATGCCGTCGGCGACCTCACTGCAGCCAACCTGGACGTGAGCTGTGGCGAAAACCTTCTTTGAAGCTATTGGGTATAGGCTGGGCCAGAAGGCCGTGCAGGCGAAGAACGCCTTCGACCTCGTGGGCGGAACCGAGGAGGAGTCCTCGCGCTCCGAGATACGTCTGGGTCGTGAGATGGCGGCAGCCCTGCGGGAGCGGACTCCCATGGTCGAGGAGAATGAGAGCACCAGGTACGCGGTCCAAATTGGGCTTTGGCTAGCGGCCAGCGTGAAGGAGAGGAAATTCCCGTTCAGTTTCAGCGTGACAGCGGAGGGGGAGCCCACGGCGTACGCCCTCCCCGGCGGGCCGGTCTTCATGAGTTGGCCGTTGTTGGAGTTGTGCCAGGGGCAGCGGGACGAAATCGCTTTCGCTCTCAGTCATGAGATGGGGCATATCGCGCTGCGGCACGCTCTGGATAAGTTCGTCAAAGACACCGCTTTTTCCCTTTTGCTGCGGCAATCTTCCGTCCGGCGCGCTGCCGGCGCCTGGCTAGCCAGGGCTGGGCGGCAGGCGTTGGGTTCCGCCTACTCCAAGCAAGAGGAGTTGGAGGCCGACGCCTTCGCGGTGGCCTTGATTAGAACGGCAGGCGGCGATACGTCAGCCGCGGAGCGATGGTTGGCGAAACTCGATCAACCGAGCGGTGGTCAGAGCGCCGCCCTGGCGGGCGACTACTTCGCGACCCACCCGCCCGTCCAAGAGCGGGTCGCCCATTTGCGGGCAGGAAGGTCAGCGTAATCCGCCTCGGAACCAACCGCAGCCGTATCCTTCACTTGGATCCGGCATCCTCCAGGACTGAGCTATAAACCCACATGTTTAGATATTATTAACCACTAAGTTGAACACCCTAATAGCCCGCTTGTCCCGAAACGTCAACCGGGCGTTGAATCCTGTCAGTGGATTATGGAACAGCAAGTTCCAAAATTCAATGGCGCGGCCTCAAGCCAATCTTTATAGCCGTCGCCGAAGCGCGCAAACACATGGGCGTAACCGAGGGGCTTGAGGTCCGCCGCCGCCCGCGCGGCCAGGGCCGCGATGATTTCGACCGCATAGACCTTCGCCGCTTTATTCGGCAAGGACCGCGGCCCGGCGCAGCGCGGCGCAACTCAGCGATTCCCGGCCACGCTCCCGCCGATCCACGCGACCGCATTCTCCACCACTTTCAGCGGCATTGCCTGTTTGTACACCGGGTAGGTCTCGTGACCCGGCCGGAAGTAAAACACCTTGCCCTTGCCAAGGGTCCAGACGCAGCCGCTGCGGAAATGCTCGCCCAGGTCCCAGCGTTCCGCAAAAATGACCGCATCGGGCTGCGGCACGTGAAAGGGCTCATCGTACATTTCCGTTTGCGAAACGTCCCACTGCTCAGGCAGACCGGCGGCGATCGGGTGGTCTCTCAGCAAAGTGGTGATGTGGCTTGGCTTGCCGTCGGGCCGGTAAGCGGGGAAGACGCAGAGGGGTAATGCGATTTCCAGCACCTTCGAACCGTCGCTTTCGGTCTTTTTCGTCCAGAACGGCGTTAAGGGATCGCTTCGCTTTGGCGCCTCATAGGCTCTGGGCGTGACACGACTGATCTTGTATTGCAGGCGCTCCTGGTCACTCAGGGACTCGAGCGCGTCCTGCCGCGAACGCTCGTTCATCGCCTGGATAAACGGCGTGGACCAATGGGCGGAGTGGAGCGCGATTAGCCCGAGTTTCCCGGCCTTGATGCGCTCAACGATCTTGTCGCCCCTCTCCCATTTCACTTCCCGCTGGCGTTGGTGTCCCCACCAAACCAGCACGTCCGTATGTTCCAAGGCAACGCCGCCCAAACCCTGCTCGGGGTCGTTCAAACCAACTGATTTCACCTCGAAATCCGCCCGCTTCCGGAGATGCTCGGCGATGGCATTGCCCAAAAAATCCTCATACGCCTGCTTCTGCGCCGGTTGCCGCTCATCCCAAACCAGCACGCGGATTTTCGCCGGAGCGTCGGAGGCGTTCGCGGGGCAGGAGATGCATAGAAAGAAGCATGCCACGAGAGAGACCGCGAGGGGCCTCCGGAGAGCTTTAAGCAATGGTAACATCATAGCCGGAAGCTTCTATCAAGCCATGATGCTGTCAAGCGCCAACGCGGGGGTCGGAACGACCGACTGGATGGCCCGCGCGCGACAGAGCGCCCCGGAGGCGGCAAGGGGCGAACGCTGTCATTGCCCCATTCATAAGGCGGAAGCAACGAGATCGCGTTGAGCTTGGCGGGAAACCCGTCCCAATCATCCGCCAGCGCCCGTAGGGGTGTCAGCCGGCAGCGGGAACCGCGCTGCGGGAGGCGGCGAGATCCACCTTGCGCTGTCGAAGGCTCTTGAAGAACTCGTAACCCTCGCGGCAGCGGCGAACGCAAACGTCCTTGTCCTCAAGCATCGTCTTGATGATTCGCAGGATTGGTTTGGGCCGCAGATAATAGGCGCGATAAAAACGATCTACGGCTTCGAAGATCTCGTCCTTGCTCAGGCCAGGATACTCTAATGCGCTTTGCTGGAAGCCGTCGGTCTCAACCAGGTCGGTCTTGTCTTTCTTGACAAACCAGCCGTTCTGGCGGGCCATATCGTAAAGTTCGGTCCCGGGGTAGGGCGCGGCCAGGGAGACCTGGAGGCTGAAGACGTCCAGTTCTTTGGCGAAATTGATGGTGCGCTCGATGGATTCCTTCGTCTCGACCGGCAGCCCCAGGACGAACGTGCCATGAATCACCACGCCGGCGTCGTGGCAGGAGCGGGTGAAACGGCGCATCTCATCGATGGTGACCCCTTTTTTGACGCGCGCCAGGATGTCCTCGTTGCCGCTCTCGTAGCCGACCAGAAACAGGCGCAGACCGGAATCTTTGAAGGACTTGATGGTGTCATAGTCCAGGTTGGCGCGGCTGTTGCAACTCCAGGTCAAGCCGAGCGGAGCCAGCTTCCGAGCAATTTCCCTTGCCCGGGGCAGATTCGCGGTGAACGTGTCGTCGTCAAAGAAAAACTCCCGGGTCTGAGGGAAGAGTTTCTGCATGTAAGCCATCTCGTCGGCGACGTTCTGGGCGGAACGCACGCGGTACTTGTGGCCGCCAATCGTTTGGGGCCAAAGACAGAAGGTGCATTGGGCCGGACAGCCGCGACCGGTGTACAGGCTCACATAAGGATGGAGCAGGTAGCCGATGAAGTACTTCTCGATCTCGAGGTCCCGCTTATAGACGTCGGCTACCCAGGGCAGCGAGTCCATATTCTGAATCTGCTCCCGTTCGGGATTGTGCCGGATCTTGCCTTCTTTGTCCCGATAACTCAGGCCGGCGACGGTTTCCAGGGGCCGGTCTTCGGCGACTTCCTTGCAGGTAAAATCAAATTCCTTGCGCCCCACCCAATCGATCGCGGGAGATACCTTGAGGGTCTCGATCGGGAGCACGGCGGCATGGGCGCCGACAAAACCGATCTTCGTCTCCGGTCGGTTTTGCTTTATGGCCTCGGCGACCTTGGAGTCGTTCTTGAGCGAAGGGGTTGAGGTATGGATGATGACGTGGTCGTAGCCCTTGGCTAACTCAAGGCACTGCTTGATATCGATATTGTGCGGGGGACAATCGAGCAGTTTAGAGTCGGGCACTAGGGCGGCCGGCTGCGCGAGCCAGGTGGGGTACCAGAAGCTGGTGACTTCGCGGCGGGCTTGGTAGCGCGAACCGGCGCCGCCATCGAATCCGTCAAAGGAAGGCGGGGAGAGAAACAGCGATTTGCTCATGAATTGGGTGTGGCCTGGGTCGTCTTGGTCAGCGATCCCTTGGCTGCCGGCGCGTCCGTATCGCATGCGCCGGCGGAATCGCTGCGGCCGCCGTTTTGTTGAAAAGCGGATTTGGCCCCGGAAAGGCCGGACTTGATGGCGGCCTTGGCTTCGGCGAGATGGCCTTTGCCAATGGAATACCCGGTGTAGGCCTTAACCTTGCGGCCGGCGAGGCTGGGGGCCGGACGAGGCCCAAAGTTGTAGCGAATCATCCTCCAAGTATCGCCGGGCTTGGAATCGACGCCCAGAGCGCCGCTGGGGTCGTACCCGCAATGAACCATGCAATTCTCGCAGCGCGGGTCGCGGGCCACGCCGCCCACCACGCCGTATTTGTTCCAGTCCACCTTATCGAGCATCTCCTGGTAACGCGGGTAGTGGCCGTCGGTCATGAGGTAGCACGGCGCTTTCCAACCGCGGACGTTGCGCGTCGGAATGGCCCACGCGGTGCAGGTCAACTCGCGTTTTCCGGCCAGGAATTCCTGGTAAACCGTGGTTCCAAAGATGGTGAAACGCTTGCCCCAGTCCTCAATGTTCGCGAATTTCTGGCGCGTCATGGCGCGCGTCAGGAAGAAATCTTCGGGGTTCTTGCCCAGGCGCTTGGCCATGTCGCGCTTGGCGGCGTCATAATCGTAGCCGGGAGAAATCGTGTGACCATCGACTTCGAGAGCGGAGAAGAACTCGAACATCTCCTCGATCTCCTTGACGTCCGTCTCCCGATAGACAGTAGTGTTGGTAGCGACCTGAAAGCCCAGCATCTTGGCCATGCGCACGGCTTCCACACATTCCTTGAAAACGCCCTCGCGTTCGACTATCAAATCGTGGGTGTATTCGAGGCCATCGACATGAACGTTCCAGTAAAGCCACTTGGACGGGGCAATCACCGGCCGGCCGTCGGTCTTGCCTTTGCGAATGGTCTCGGCGTCCTTGTCGGAAATGAGCTTTTCCGCGAGCAACCGGCTGAGGGTGGGCTCGAGCGAGGGGGCATAGATGCTGGCAAGATAATCCCTGAGCTTCTTGCGCATGCCCAGTCCATTGGTGCAGATGTAAACAATGCGCCTTTGGCCGAGCAACCCCTCCACCAGTTCCTCGATCAGCGGATAGATCAGCGGTTCCCCGCCGCAGACCGAAACCATCGGCGCGTCGCATTCCTGGGCCGACGCCAGGCAGTCCTCCAGCGGCATCATGTCCTTGAGACTCGTGGAGTACTCGCGGATGCGGCCGCAGCCGGTGCAAGTCAGGTTGCAGGTGTGGAGAGGTTCGAGTTGCAACACCAGGGCAAACCTCGGGGTGCGCAACAATTTATGCTTGATAATGTGACGGGCAATTTTGACCGTCAACGCGAGTGGGAACCGCATAGGAGTGAACTTCAGAACCGAGCCAGCTCAGCAGGGGTGTCGGCTGGCGGAGCGAGTTGGACAGGCGACGCGGAAGGATCCGCTTTGATCAGCCCCGGCACGAAAAAGCTCGCGGGCGAAACGCTCCGCGAAGCGGAGAGTCCCCCACAACCAACCAATACCAGTGACAGCGCCGGAGTGATGACCAGCCGCCAGATTTTCCAATTTAATCTCACTAATTTAACAATATAAATCAGGCTATGGTTTTAGCAACAGGCAAGATGGTTTTTTTTCGTCGCCCCGCTCCCTTGCGGCTCCTCAGCCTTCTGGCGGTCTTAGGCGGGGCGCTGGCGATCGCTTCAGCCGCCTCTCCCGGCGAGTTCACCGCCTACGCGAGGACCGCTTTTAATAACGCTTTCGCCTCCTGGCGAAAGGACGCCGAGAACCCGAAAACGGCGTGGGAATTCGGCCGCGCGTGTTTCGATTTGGCGGAGTTCGCCACCAACCGGACGGAGCGGGCGGAAATAGCCGAACAGGGGCTCGCGGCCTGCCGCGGCGCCTTGGCGCGGCTTTCCAATTCGCCGTCCCTTCATTACTACCTAGCCATGAATCTGGCGCAGTTGGCGCGGACCAAGAGCCTGGGCGCCCTGAAACTGGTGGGCCAGATGCGGCAGGAGTTCGAAATCGCGCGCCAATTAGACGAGGCCATCGACTTCGCCGGGCCGGATCGCAACCTGGGCATGCTTTACCGCGATGCCCCCGCCATCGTAAGCATCGGCGACCGCAACCGGGCCCAGCAACATCTCGAGCGCTCGGTGGCGTTAGCCCCGGACTACCCTGACAACCGACTCATCCTGGCCGAGTCTTACCTCAAATGGGGCGAACGCGGCAATGCCCGCCAACAATTGGAAGCCTTCGCGGCGTCCCGCGCGGCCGCCCGCGCCGCCTTGAGCGGCCCCGCATGGGCGGCTCGGTGGGCCGAGTGGGAGTCGGACTTTGCCCGGTTTGAAAAGCTGGCGGGGGATCCTCCCAAAGCGCTCCAGCCCATCAAGGTCCGTAACTGAACTCGCTCAGGCTTGGCCGGGGCTGGCCTCAACCACCGCGGCCTCGGCGGCCAGAATGCGCTGATGCATGCCGGCGGCATCCGGGGCCTCGCGCAACTGGGCGAGCAACTCGGTCTTGTGGGCCATCATGCACAAGCGGGCCAAGGTATGGAGGTGCAGACGGTCGTCCGGACAACATAGCAGGAAAAACAGATTCGTGGCCTGTCCATCGGGCGCTCCGAACGGAATTTCCTGAACCGTCCGGCCCAGCACGATAAACGGCGATTCGAACATATAGGCGTCCGGGAAACGGGAGTGCATCAGAGCCAAGCCTCCCGGCATGCCGGTCGAGCAAAGTTCCTCGCGCGCCTCGAGGCCCGTGCGCAAGCCGGCCGGATCATACACCCGGCCAGTTTTCTCCGCCAACGACGCCATCGCGCGCAACACCGAGGCCTTGGTCTTGGCCGGCAAGGCGGGATCAATGAAATTCGGCTCAATCATCTCCGGCATGAGCGCGTTGCCGGGGATCAGTTCGCGCAAGTCGCGGGACGTTTTCCGGTGATACTCGGCGAGCCCCCGGCCTTCGAGCCCGAGGATGCGTTTGGAGGCCCAGGCGTCAATCTCAACTTTTCGAAACACCAACCGATCTCCATGTCGCTCGCAGGGGATATCCTGGTTCTTGACCAGTTTTTCCACCTCGGCGCCAGCCAGGTGCAAGTAGCGCGCCACTTCCTCTACCCCATAAGTTCGATGCGGCATAAGGTTTTATGGCTCGACGGGGCGTTCGGGCGTCTTTGCCGGCGCCGCCAGGCAGGACCGCGAGGAGGGCGCTCCCTGCGCGAGCGACCGCCGCGTCTCAGCGCCGGGAAAAACCATGAGACTTGTCATTTCGGGCATCGTGTGCCTCAAGACTGACAATGTCAATGGCATCGATTTTTCGCTTCGCTTGGAGCGTCAGTGAGCTAGAATGCTCCGGAAACGATACGGATTAGCGGAGAATCGCCGCGACGAGATGCAAAACAACCTATGAACCTGGATCAGGCACAACGGAACAAAGTAGTGGAGTGGATAGCGCAAGGGCTCAAACTGTCCGATATACAGAATCGGCTCATTTCTGAGTTTGGCCTTCGGGTGACCTACATGGAAGTTCGCTTCCTGGTCGATGATTTGAAACTGACGCCCAAAGACCCCGAACCGGTCAAACCCACGGAGAGCGCCCTGACCGCCCCGGCTGGCGCCGCACCTGCGGCGGCGAAAGCGACCTCGCCCATCGCAGCGCCCGCCGCCGCCAAACCGGGCGGCGTCGTGGTGTCGGTTGATCAAATCACCCGGCCCGGCTCGGTCGTGAGCGGCAAAGTGACTTTCAGCGACGGGAACATCGCCGATTGGTATTTGGATCAAATGGGCCGGCTGGGCCTGGCTCCGCAAAAACAGGGGTATCGCCCCCCCGCCGCCGACGTGCAGCAGTTCCAAACTGTCCTCGACGCGGAGTTGAGCCGAATCGGGATGTGAGAAGATGGAAACCTGGGGGCGAGCGTTGGGGGTCGCCATCCTGCTGGCGCTCCTGATCGGTTTTGCCTGGATCGTCTTGCGTCCGCATGAACCGACCTTTCAAGGCAGGCCACTGAGTTCCTGGATGGAGGAAGCTGCCGCGAGCGGCGCTTATCGCTCCACGCCCCGCCCCACGGGGTACACCCTGCCGGCGGATGCCGCGCTGCGGTCCCTTGGCGCCAGCGCCATCCCCCTACTGCTCCATCTGGCCGGTACATCCCAGACTCCTTTCCGCGGACTCGTAGGGAACATGGCTGAGAGTCCCGCGCTGGACTACCTTCACCTTCCACCGCAAAACTATAAGCAGTATATGGCGGTGCGGGGCTTCGAACTGCTCGGACCGGAGGCTCGTCCGGCCGTGCCTCAGTTGGCGCGGTTGTTGGCCCATCACGATCACGAAGTCCAAGTTATCGCCCTCCGTTGCCTGGCGGCCCTTGGACCCGACGCGCGGGATGCGGTGCCGGCGATCATACAATTGATGGGAAATGTCCGGGCCGGAAATGGGTCCCTTTGGCGCCTCAGCATGGAGGCAGCCCAAGTTCTGGGTGAGATCGGTCCTGCCGCAAGCGCGGCCATTCCATCGCTGATGGTTGAAACCAACGAGGCGGCCCTGTTGGCCTTGATCCGAATCCGGGGAGGCTCGTTCGATCCTTTTTTCGAACGGCTCCGGGACAGTTCGAACGGGGAGCAGTGGATGCGGACCGCCAATCAGGTGTTCCGTTTGGGCGCCGCCGCGGAGGCGGCAGTCCCGCTCATCATCCCGGCGCTGGATCATACCAACCAGAGTATTCGATTCCAGGCCATTGCCTTGCTCGGCCATATTCACCGTCGCCCCGATTTGTGCCTGCCGGCCCTGACTCCGTTGCTGCAGTCCCCAGACGACCAGGACCGCGAACAAGCCTTGCTTGCGTTGGGTAATTTCGGACCAGACGCCAGGTCAGCCTCCTCCGAGGTCGTCCGGCTCCTCAGGGACCGCTCGCAGTCGATTCGATCCAACGCCACGAACGTCCTGAACCTCATTGACCCCGAGGCCGCCCTGCGCGCGCGCCCCAAACCCAAATCTAAACCCCATGACTCTCCTGCCCATCGTTGAGTGGGAGCTGCGCGTCGCGGCGCGGCGGCGTGGGACGTTTTGGATTCGCACCGCCTTTGCCCTGGGCACGATCGCGATTGGTTTCTTCGTGTGGCTCGACAATCGTTTTTCGCCCCCCAATGTCTTTGGCCAGGAGCTCTTTGGGGCCTTCGCGGACCTTTCCGTGTTTTATTGCCTGACCTGCGGCCTCCGTTCGACCGCCGACTGCCTGAGCGAAGAAAAGCGCGAGGGAACTCTTGGCTTGCTCTTTCTGACCGATCTCAGAGGCCGCGATATCATCCTGGGAAAGCTCGCCGCCACGTCATTTGCCGGGATATACGCCCTGCTGGCCACTTTTCCGATCCTGGCGATTCCCCTGGTGATGGGCGGAGTTGCGGTGGAGACCTTTTGGCGGATCCTGCTCTTGCTGGTCAACACCACGGTTCTTTCCCTGGCTGTGGGCATCTTCGTATCCGCCGTGAGCCGAAGCTCACGCAAAGCGATCGTTGGGACCTTGGGTCTGCTCTTGCTGTTGGGCGCCGGTCTTCCCATTGTGGCCGGGCTGCTTTACGATTTGATGCCCAGTCACAAGAGCGCTCTCGGCGATTCCTTGCTCCTTACCTGTCCATTCTTTTGCGCGAACCGGGCGCTACAGGACGGTTCGAATCGGACGGCCTCGCACGACTTCTGGTGGTCCTTCGGAGTGATGCACGGGTTAGTGTGGCTGTTTCTGGGCCTGGCGTGTTTTATTGTTCCCCGATCCTGGCAGGATCGGCCGCGGACGACCCGGAGCCAACGGTGGCGGGAGTTCTGGCAGAGTCTCGCCTACGGCACGGAGACGCGCCGCAAGTCCATCCGGACCCGAATGCTGGACCGCAACCCAGTATTCTGGCTTGGGGCCCGGACGCGTCTCAAGGCGGCGCTCGTCTGGGGGACGCTCGCCTCGGTCATGGCGCTATGGGTCTTGGGCTACCTCCTGGCGGGCCAAGAATGGCTGTGCGAAGGCACCTACCTGCCGCTGGCGATCCTGCTCAACTCGGCGCTCAAACTCTGGTTCGCTTTCGAGGCCGGACGCAACCTGGCTGATGACCGAAATTCGGGCGCGTTGGAGCTGGTGCTCTCGACTCCGTTGAGCGTGGGAGCAATGCTGCGGGGCCAGTGGATGGCTCTGCGTGGACAGTTCCTCGGGCCTATCTTGGCCGTTATCGGCCTCCATTTGATCCTCCTGGCCGCCTCGCTTCAGCGGGAGTCTTTTCACGCGCAACCGATCAACCCCGTGCTTTGGGTGAGCTTCATCCTTTTGCTGGCGGCCGACGTGATCGCGCTGGGATGGGTAGGACTTTGGGGTGGCTTGAACGCGCGGAAACCAAGCCAGTTGATCGGCATGACCTTCATCCGCATCCTCGCCGCGCCCTGGATCTTGTTCCTGCTCATCTCCATCCTGGCCAGCGCGTTCATTGACGATAACCCGTCCGAGCCGGTGTTGAACTGGAAATTCCATGTCGGCCTTTGGTTCGGCCTTGGCCTGCTGCTGGACCTCGCCTTCGGGCTCCAGGCGGCGCTCCATTTACACACGAGTTTCCGCGCCCTCGCCCTCCAGCGCTACTCCCCGGTCCCCTCGCCGCTGGCCCGATGGTTCCGCCGGCCTAAGCTCAGCGATTGACCGCATTCATCGCGGCCTCCGGGTAGCGCGCGCCGGCGGCGACTCCCGGAGGCGCGGCCGCCGAGATTTCTTCCAATTCGGCCGGCGCCAACTCGAGGTTTAACGCCGCCGCGTTTTCTTCCAAATATTTCCGACGCTTGGTGCCCGGGATGGGAACAATATCGTTGCCTTGCGCGAGCACCCAGGCCAGCGCCAGTTGCGCCGCCGTGCATTTCCGCCGCCGGGCCAGGGTCTCGATCCGCTCCGCCAATTCCAGGTTACGCTCGAAGTTCTCGCCTTGGAAGCGCGGCGACTTCGATCGCCAATCGCCCGCGGAAAGATCCTCGGGCTTCTTGAAACTGCCCGTCAGGAAGCCGCGGCCCAGCGGGCTGTAGGGTACAAAACCAATCCCCAACTCGCGGCAGAGCGGCAGGATTTCTGGCTCAACGTCGCGCGTCCACAGGGAGTACTCCGTCTGCAACGCGCTGATCGGATGCGCCTTCATTGCGCGACGGATGGTCGCGGGCGCCGCTTCGGAAAGTCCAAGGTAACGCACCTTGCCGGCGCGGACCAATTCGCTCATCGCCCCGACGGTCTCCTCGATCGGCACCTGTGGATCGACCCGGTGCTGGTAGTAGAGGTCAATATCATCGACCCCCAACCGCAGCAGGCTGGCATCGCAGCACTTGCGGACATATTCGGGCCGGCCGTTGACGCCGAGAAAGTTGCCGTTCCCATCCCGCACATTTCCAAATTTGGTGGCCAGGATGACCTCGCGGCGGCGGCCTTGGAGCGCCCGCCCGACCAACCGCTCGTTTTCGCCGCAACCGTAAATATCCGCCGTGTCGAGCAAGGTCAATCCGAGCGCGATCGCGCGGTGGATGGTGGCGATGGATTCCTGGTCATCGCGCGCGCCGTAGAATTCCGACATCCCCATGCATCCGAGGCCCAAGGCTGAAACGGTCAATCCTTGATTCCCGAGTTTTCGTTGTTTCATAGCATTGCTGTTAGGTTAGCGCCCCCTGATTCAATGACTGGCCGACCGCTCACGGAGTTCGGCGAGCAGGACGACGATCGCATCCAACTCACCGCGAGCGGGATGTTCCGAGTCGGTGTTGAAATACCGGTTGAGCATCAGGGAGAAAGCGAGTCGCTCGCCGGCCGCGCTGGTCACGTAGCCGGACAGGGAGTTGGCCCAGCGCAAGGTCCCCGTCTTGGCGCGCGCGTTGCCGGCGGCTGCGGTGGCCTTCATCCGGCCCTCCAGTGTGCCGTCCACGCCCGCGATGGGAAGGGCTGCGGCATAGACGGCGCCGGCGGGGTGGCGGCTCATGAATTGCAGGAGGGCGACCGTGGCATTGGGGGTCGTGAGGTTGTCTCGAGAGAGCCCCGACCCTTCCTCGAATTGAACGTCTCCCCGCCTGATCCCGGCCTGGGCCAGAAACTGGGTCATTTCGCGAATCCCCAGCGCTTCGGAGGTTCGGTCCGCGGGAGTGTCGGCGGCGCGGCGCTTTTCTCCGACCTCTGCCAGAAGCAAGTCGGCGTAGAGGTTTTGCGAGGGCTTCAGGACCTCGCCCGCCAGGTCTCTCAGCGGCGGGGACAGGCAGGAGCCGAGTTCGATTAGGTGGTCAAGATCGATCGGCGTGGCCTGGCGATCGAGCCAATCGGCGGTTCGGAGCCGGCCGGCCACAGAGATGTCTCGGCGGGTGAGGGCCTCCCGGAACAGCGACGTGAACAGGCTAGCCGGGTTGTGGAGCGTGACCTCGGTCCTGTAGCCGGGGTCTTCCACGGGTACCTGGCCGGAGACATAGACCAGGTTTTCGCCAGGCAGCCGGTAAAGATGCACCGAGGTCGAGGCGTCTTTGTCCACCGTCCGAGTTCGATTGCTCAGTACCAGTAAAGAGGTCGGTGGAGTGAGCAGAAGTTGGCAAGGAAGACCGGGGCTGGCGGCGGGTTTGGCCGCAAATTGCAGGGTATTGTCATTGATGGTCAGCGCCGAAATCTCCGCCCCGTAGGCGTACTCCTGGTCGTCCCACTGCCAGCCGGACCCGAACTCGGGGCCGCGGAAAGAACTGGTGTCGCCCACTAAATCCCCGGCGACGCGCCGAACGCCGGCATTGGTGAGGGCGGAGACGAGCGGTTCCAGGGCCTGGAAAATGTCGCCGCCGTGCAACCGGGCGTTGATAGTCGGGTCGCCCCTTCCATACACCACCAGGTCGCCTGGAAGGGTGCCGGTCGCATCCGGCCGGGTGTGGGCGTAAAGCGAAGTCTTGATCCGGTAGTCGGGACCGAGCCGGTCGAGGGCCAGCGCTACGGTGTAGAGTTTGGTGTTCGAGGCCGGCGTGAAGAGTTTGTGGGCATTGGTCTCGAAGAGGGTGTTCCCGGTGTCCAGGGAAACGACCTTCACGCCCCAGAAGGCGGCGTTGAATTTGGTTTGGGATACGTGCGACGCCAGGCGCTCCTGGAGTTCGACGACGGTCGCAGGGGGTGGCAGTCCCGGTGGTGGCGGAACCGCGGTCGGTTGGCCGAAACCCGCTTGGGTCAACCATAGCCCGAAGGCGAGCGCGAGGCGCAATGTTGGGCAGGGTAAGTATTGTCTCCGCCCCTTGTTGCCAGGGGTCTTGCATTCATATCGGCGCCTGGGAGACATAATAGACTCTCGGTTAATGACTGGGCGCGCCGCCCCATCTGCCTTGATGCACGTAAGCGGCGTTATAGCGGGTGCGGGGTTCAAGGGTCTCGCCGGGGAGACCGAGGGCGACCACGGCAATGGGCACGATGGCCGCAGGTAGCGCGAGCATGGCTTTCACGCGGCGAACGCTCTCGTCACTGGGGTGGACTCCTACCCAGCACGCGCCGAGGTCGGCGCCGTGGGCGGCGAGCAGCAGGTTTTCGATTGAGGCCGAGCAGTCCTGTAGCAGGTAGCTGAGGTCGCGCTCGAAGGCGGCCTCCTGATCCCCGGCGACCACGATCGCCAGCGAGGCGGCGGCCAGCATCTTGCCGCCGGGCAGGGCGGCGGCTAGTTGGGCAAGCGTGGCGGACTCGCGGATTATAATGAAGCGCCACGGGTCCTTGGTCATCGCGGAGGGCGCCGCCATTGCCGCCTCGAGCAGGGTCGTAACCGTCTCGGGGAGGATCTCGCCGGGCGTGTAAATGCGCACGCTGCGACGTCCGAAGATCAGGTCCAGGTCCACTGACGAGGTTAGGCTCATAATGAAGTCATTCGTTCAATTAGACGCTGAGTGTTTAACGTTTTGCGACGCGGAAGTCCAGAAGGGCTTGGCGTGGAGAGCCACAAACCGCGTGACCCGGCCGCGGTTTCGTGGCATGGTGCTGGGGTGACGACAATTGAAGCAACCCAACTTCTTGAGAAATTCCGGGCGGGCGGGGTAGGCCGTGAAGAGGTTTTGCGCGCTTTCCAGGCGGCGCCGGTGGCGGACCTCGGCTTCGCGCAGGTGGACCTGCACCGAGCGTTGCGTCGGGGGTTTCCCGAGGTCATTTTTGGGGCCGGCAAGACCCCCGATCAGGTCTTGAAGATCGCCCTCAAACTGCTCGAGCATGAGCGCCAGGTGCTGGTGACCCGTATCACCCCCGAACATGCCCGGGTGGTTCGTCGGAAGATCCGCAAAGCGATCCACCATGAAACGGCTCGCTGCCTGACCATAGAGACGCAACCGTTGCCCAAGCGGCCGGGGGCCATTGCCGTTATCTGCGCCGGCACGAGCGACCTGCCGGTAGCCGAAGAGGCGGCCCTGACTGCGGAAATCATGGGCAATAAAGTCGAGCGTATTTCTGATGTCGGCGTTGCGGGCGTCCATCGCCTTCTCGGACGGCTGGATACTCTTCAGCGGGCCAATGTGATCATCGTCGTGGCCGGGATGGAAGGCGCCTTGCCCAGCGTGGTGGCGGGCCTGGTGTCCAAGCCTGTGATCGCGGTGCCGACAAGCATCGGTTACGGCGCCAGCTTTGGCGGCTTGGCGCCGTTGTTGGGCATGTTGAACAGTTGCGGCAGCGGGGTCACGGTCGTGAATATCGATAACGGTTTCGGCGCCGGCTACGCCGCCAGCCAGATCAATGCCTTGACCTCCGAACACTAACCTCCTGCCGCCGGCTGTCCACCCCAACTTCATGAGCGTAATCTATCTCGACCTTGCCAGCGGCATCAGCGGCGACATGTTTGTCGGCGCCCTGATTGACTTGGGCGCCGAGGCGGCGGCCATCGAACGCGAGTTGGCCAAGCTGCCGCTGGAAGGCTACCACCTTCATGCCCGGCCGGGCGTCAAAGGCGGAATTGCGGGCGTGAAGTTTGATGTCCACCTGGTAGCGGACCATAGCGCTAACCCGTCGCGCCCTCAGGAGCGCGCCCACAGTCATTTCCATTCTTCTCACGACCACGGCCACCCGCATGACCACTCTCACTCCACGGAAACTGAGCCCCCTCACACGCATGGTCCGGCCGGTTCGGCGGGACACCCGGGTGGCCGCAACTTTGCCGACATCGGGCAACTGATCACTGCCAGCGCGCTTTCAGCATGGGTGAAGGAGAAATCCCTCGCGGTTTTCCGCCGACTGGCCGTAGCGGAGGGCAAGATCCATGGCATGCCCCCTGAGGAAGTCGTCTTCCATGAGGTGGGCGCCGTGGATTCCATCGTGGATATTGTCGGGGCCTGCATCGGCCTGGAATTGCTGGATAAGCCGCGGCTGCTGGCGGGGGCGGTGGTCGAGGGCACGGGCTGGATCGATTGCGCCCACGGGCGGCTTCCCCTCCCGGCGCCGGCAACGCTCGCCGTGCTGGGCGCGCGCGGGATTCCCCTTTCTCAGTGCGACGAACCCAAGGAAATGGTCACGCCCACCGGCGCCGCTCTCCTGGCCGAGTTGGTCGATGAGTTTGGCCCGATGCGGAACCTGACGGCCCGAAAGATCGGTTTTGGGTTGGGCTCGCGCGACCACCAGAGCCGTCCCAATGTGCTCCGTGCGATCCTCGGTGAGGTTATGGCGGGCCCCGCCGTGACGCCGTCGAGCCTTGCTCACGACTGGGAGATCGATACCGTGATAGTGTTGGAAACCAACTTGGACGATATCAGCGCCGAGGTCCTGGGCTGGCTGACCGATCAGGCCTTGACGGCGGGCGCCCTGGATGTGTTTCACACGCCGATCCAAATGAAGAAAAACCGGCCGGGCGTCCTTCTTAGCGTCTTGTGCGCGGAAGGGGACGCCGACAAATTCAGCGAGATGATCCTGCGGCAGACGACGGCTTTTGGCGTGCGCCGCTATCGGGCGGAGCGCCGAAAGCTCCGCCGCGAGTTCCTCCCGGTCGTCACGCCGCAAGGTGAAGTGACGGTTAAACTCGGCCGGCTGGATGGCCGGGTGGCGCAGGCCGCTCCTGAATTCGAGTCCTGCCGGCGTCTCGCCGAAACCGCGCAAGTTCCCCTCAAGGAAATCTACGAAGCCGCCTATCGGGCCCTGCCAGTCGAGTATCGCCCCCATTGAGCGTCGGAGAAAACCCCGGGCTGGCGATTCCGACGGCAAGAACTGTGGAGCCAGTTCAAAGTCCACCTTGCCCTGGGAAACCTGCAGCGCGTTCTGGTTCTGTCTGTTCTTGCTCAGAGTGCGTGGAAATCACGCCGGATGCGCCTGGTTCACGCGCGGCGGGAAGGTGGTAAGCCTCGGAAAATGAGCTTTTCCGCTCAATTTGCAAGTGGCATCGGTTATGCTATGCACTAACCCCGATAGAGTCAGAGTTCTGGGTGTAAGCCGCAGTGATGAAGGCTGGGTGTTGGTTTGTTTGGAACTGGTCCTGGGTCTGGGGTTGGTGTTGGCGACGGCTGGGACTCCGCGATTGGCTGTGAGGGTTGATACTCATTGGGGGCCGGCCGGCGGGGGTGGGTTGTCGCCGATTCCGATTCTCAGCCCGGTCGGCCGGTTTTTTTCTTTCGCCAGGGTCGCAAGGGGTTGATTCCTCGTTGTTCGCTATGGTAGAGTGCGAAGGTTTACATGAAGCGTAGCGATGAGTTGTAGAATCCGTGACCATCTCAGCCTTGGCTTCCAGCTTCTCGTTCCGTCCGGGGTTCGCGCCGTGGCGACCTTAGTCCGTTCGTCTCCGGCTTATGGATCGGGTTCTGGTGAATGAAAGCGGTAACCCCAACCGATCAGCCTGATTGGGTTCCGGAGAGGTTCCTTGCCTTCAAGCTCGCCTTGGCCTATGCCTTGTTTGCCGGTCTGTGGATTCTCCTTTCCGGCTACCTGTTGCACCATCTGGTTCGCCAGCCAGAGACCGCGCTCTGGTGGGAAATTGCCAAAGGCGGGTTTTTTGTCCTGGTCACGGCCGTTTTACTTGGGTTGACGCTGGGAAAATATTTCCACCACGTACGTTGTTCAGCCCTCGCCTCACAACAAAGCGATCAGCGTTTCCATTCCTTATTCCAGAACACTCCTAATGGGCTGGCATATTGCCGGATGGTCTATGACGGGGCACAGCCCCGGGACTTCATCTACCTGGAGGTCAACCAGGCGTTTGAGAAGCTCACTGGATTGAAGGACGTCGTCGGGAAACCGGTCACTGCGGTCATTCCGGGTATCCGAGAAGCCAATCCGGGCCTGTTCGAACTTTATGGCCGAGTCGCCTCGACCGGGGCGCCCGAACGGACCGAGACCTTTGTCGAGGCGCTGAAGATGTGGTTCGCCATCGTCGTCTATAGCCCGCGCCGGGAACACTTTGTGGCGGTGTTCGAGGTCATCACCGAACGCAAACAGGCGGAGGCGGCGCTGGTGGCGAGCAAGACGAAATTGGAGGCGGCCATGGCCAGTATGACCGACGCCATCTTCATTTCCGATGCGGAGGGACGGTTTGTGGAGTTCAACGAGGCCTTTGCGACCTTCCACCGGTTCAGAAACAAGGAGGAGTGCGCCAAGACCCTGGCGGAGTATCCTGCGTTCCTGGAGGTCTTTCTGCCCAACGGAGAGTTGGCGCCGCTGGATCAATGGGCGGTCCCGCGGGCGCTCCGGGGTGAGATATCCGCTAACGCCGAATATGCCTTGCGACGCAAAGACAGCGGCGAAACCTGGGTGGGAAACTATAGCTTCGCTCCCATCCGAGACCCGAACGGCGCCATCGTGGGTTCGGTGGTTACGGGCCGGGACGTTACGGAGCAGAAACGCGCGGAGGCGGCGTTGCGGGAGAGCGAGGAGCGATTGCGTTCTCTGGGGGACAATCTGCCCGACAGCTATGTTTACCAATACACCCACGAGGCAGACGGCCGTCCTCGGTTTCTCTACCTCAGCGCCGGAGTGGAAAAGCTCCATGGGTTAAAGGCCGCCGACGTTCTGCGCGATGCCAGCCCGCTGCGCCGCCAAATCGCGGCCGAGCAGCTCGCCGCCTTGGCAGCCGCGGAAACGGCGAGCCTCCAGACCCTGGCTGATTTCAAAATGGACTTGCGGATCAGCGGTCCGGGCGCAGAGGGGCGCTGGGTCCAGGTGCGCTCTCGACCGCGGCGCCAACCGGACGGTCAGGTCGTATGGGATGGCGTGGCGACCGACATCACCGAGCGGCGCCGGGCCGAGGAGACGTTGCGTTTTCACCAGGAGGTCCTTGAGGAAACCGGACGGATCGCCAAGGTCGGCGGCTGGAGCTTCGACGCGGCCACTGGGCGCGGCCTTTGGACGGACGAGGTGGCGCGCATTCACGATCGGGATCCCCGGCTGCCAATCTCCCGGGAGACCGGAATTCAATTTTACGAAGACGCATCGCGCGCGAGGATCCAGGCGGCGGTAAACGATGCTCTCAACCAAGGAGTGCCCTACGATCTTGAATTGCGGATCATCAGCGCTAAAGGCGTCCCCAAATGGGTGCGGACCATTGGCCACCCCGTCCTGGAAAACGGGAAGGTCGTCAAGGTGCATGGCTCGTTCCAAGACATCACCGAGCGGAAACACGCGGAGGAGGAAATCCTCAAACTCAACGCCGAGTTGGAACAGCGCGTCCGCGATCGCACCGCTCAACTCGAAGCCGCGAACCAAGAGTTGGAAGCATTTTCTTATTCTGTTTCCCATGACCTGCGGGCGCCCTTGCGGGCCGTGGACGGCTTTGCGCGCATCCTGGCGCAGGATACTGCCGACCGCCTGAATCCGGAGGGTTTGCGCCTGCTGGGAATTATTCGCAGCGAAGCCACGCGCATGGGGCAACTGATCGACGATTTGTTAGCGTTTTCCCGGGTGGGGCGGCGCCCAATGCAGTCCTCGGACATCGACATCGCCGCCCTGGCGAGCACGGTATTTAAGGAATGCGCGGCGCAGGCGCCCGGTCGCCAAATCCATTTCCAATGCCGTTCGTTACTCTCCGCCTCGGGCGATCCGGCGATGATCCGCCAGGTATTGGTCAACCTCTTTTCCAACGCGATCAAGTACAGTCAGCCGCGCCCGATCGCGGAAATCGAGATGGGCAGCCGGGCGGGCGAAAAGGAACGAGTGTACTGGATCAAGGATAATGGAGTTGGTTTCGATATGAAGTATAGCGGCAAACTCTTCGGAATATTCCAACGCCTGCACAGCGAGGAGGAGTTCGAGGGAACGGGGGTCGGACTGGCCCTGGTGCAGCGCATCATTCACCGCCACGGCGGCCGAGTTTGGGCGGAAGGCAAGGTCGATGAGGGGGCTTGCTTTTATTTTACCTTACCCGATGGAAAGTAATGGTTATGGCTGATTATTCAAACGAGGTTGAAATCCTGCTGGTGGAAGATAATCCGCGCGATGCGGAATTGGCCACCCGCGAACTTAAAGACCGCCACCTGGCCAACAAACTGGTTTGGGTGAAAGATGGTGCGGCGGCATTGGAATTTATCTTCGGGGCGGACGCCCGAACCGCTACCGAAGCCGCGCGCCGTCCCAAAGTCATCTTGCTCGATTTGAAGCTCCCAAAGGTGGATGGGCTGGACGTGCTGCGCGCCATCAAGAACGACAAGGCCACCCGGACGATCCCGGTGGTCATTTTGACTTCTTCGCGGGAAGAACAGGATCTTGTGCGATGCTACGACCTGGGCGTCAATAGTTACATTGTCAAGCCGGTCGACTTTGAGAATTTCTCTCAAGCGGTTGCAAATCTGGGGTTGTATTGGCTGTTGCTCAATCAACAGCCGGACGCTTCCATGATGGCCAAAGCCCCAGGTCTGGATCCCGCGCCATGAGCAAAGAACTCCACATCCTCATGCTTGAAGACCGGCCAACCGACGCCGAACTGATCACCCATGAACTCCGAAGGCAAGGCTTCCAATTTGTCGCCAAGCGCGTCATGACCGAAGTTGACTTCCTGGACCAGTTGCGCTCCTTCGAGCCCGATCTGGTTCTCGCCGACTACGCCCTTCCCTCCTATGACGGCCTTTCCGCGCTAGCCTCCTTGCGCCGAATCCTCCCTGAGTTGCCTTTCATTTTCGTTTCCGGCACTTTGGGCGAGGAGACGGCCATTGAGGCGCTGCAAAATGGCGCCACGGATTACGTGCTCAAACAACGGATGACTCGCCTGGGACCTGCGGTGCGCCGCGCCTTGGCCGAAGCGCAGCAGCGACGCGAACGCCAGCGAACGGAAGAGGCCTTGCGGGAAAGCGAAGAGCGTTTCCGCGGTCTCTACGAAAACGCGGTAGTCGGTTTTTATCGCACCACGCCGGACGGCCGCATCCTGTTGGCTAATCCAGCCGTGTTGAGCATGCTCGGGTACGCCTCGATCGCGGAGTTATCCCAGCGGAACCTGGAGCAGGAGGGTTTCGCTCCGGACTACCCTCGAGCCGCGTTCAAGGCGCGCCTGGAGCGTGAGGGGCAGGTGAGGGGCTGGGAGTCGGCCTGGAAGCGGCGGGACGGAGGAATCGTGTTCGTGAGCGAAAACTGCCGGGCCATTCGCGGCCCAGCGGGACAGACCCTCTACTATGACGGCTCGGTCGAAGACATCACCGCCCGGAAACAGCTCCAGGCGCAGTTCCTGCAAGCGCAGAAGATGGAAGCGATCGGCCAATTGGCCGGAGGGGTGGCGCATGATTTTAACAACATCCTGGCGGCCCTGCTGTTGGAGTTGGGCCTGCTGCTGGAGGAGGACCTGGCCCCGGAGATCCTGGCGTCGCTACGGGAAGTGCAACAGGGAACTCAGCGGGCGGCGAGCCTGACGCGCCAACTGCTCCTCTTCAGCCGCCGCCACGTGCTCCAAAGCCAGCGCGTGGACCTCAACCAAGTCATTCAGGAACTGATCAAGATGCTCGGGAGGGTGTTGGGCGAGCACATTGATCTCGCCTTTACCCCAAGCTCGGAACCGCTCCTCGTGGAAGCCGATCCAGGCATGGTGGAGCAAGTGGTTATGAATTTGTGCGTCAACGCGCGCGACGCGATGCCCCGTGGAGGTCGGCTAAGCTTGGGCGCGCAGCGGATTCGCCTGGAGGCGCAGGACCGCCCGCGGCATCCGTCCGCGCGCGCCGGCCATTTCGCCTGCTTGCTCGTAACCGATACGGGATGCGGGATGGACGAAGCCACGCTCAAGCGGATTTTTGAACCGTTCTTTACCACCAAGGACGCGGGCAAAGGCACTGGTTTGGGTTTGGCGACCGTGCAAGGGATCATGGAACTGCACCACGGATGGGTGGAGGTGGCATCAATTTCGGGCCGTGGAACGACTTTTCAGTTGTTCCTCCCGGCGGTTGAGGGTCAGGTCGGCGATGAGCTTGAAACCAGCCAGCCCAAGGTCTGCGGCGGCACGGAAACGATCCTTCTGGTCGAAGACGATAAACAGGTCCGGAAGATGGCCAAGTCCGCGCTGTGCCTGTTCGGATATGAGGTTCTTGAAGCCAGCAACGGGGTGGAGGCGATCCGGATATGGGAACGCGAGGGCGCCCGAGTGAACCTGCTTTTTACTGACATTGTCATGCCCGAGGGCTTGACCGGGCTGGATTTGGCCCAGCGGCTGCGGCAATCTCGGCCGAGCCTGAAGGTCATCATTTCCAGCGGCTATAGCGCCGAGTTGCTTCAGCAAAATGGAGAGCGGCTCGGCGCCGTCCGGTTTCTGCCTAAGCCTTACGACCCGCCGACTCTCGCCCGCGCCGTGCGGGCGTGCCTGGATGAAGGAGGAGCGTCAGACCGGTCCGCCCCTCAGTGACCGTGAGGGGTGATAGCAACGAGGGGAACGCAGCGTTGCGTCTGCGCGTTCACCGTTCCCGGCTGTGCTCGCCCCGCGACAGAAGTTCCATTGCCATGTCTTGGCTCAACCACTGTGGGCTCATGGACAACCAGGCGGAAGAACACGCTGCCGTTGCTCGCATCTATCGGCAGCGTGAACTGGTTGCTCGCATCCGAGCCGCTTACGGTCGCCCAGTTCTTGCCGAGGCTGGCGCTGAGCGCGTTGGTTTGCGCCTGTAACAGCCAGCCGGTGTGATCCGTCGGCCAGTTCAAAGTCATCTGCCCGTTCACGTTGGCCAGGGATAGCGTCGGCGCCGCTGCCGCCGACGCGAGGGTGACCGTAATCACTCCTGCGGTTCCCGTGTTGAACACGGCGGTCTGGCCGCCGCCGCTCGGAGCCAAGTAAGTAAAGGCGTTCGCTCCGCCTGGGGGCTTTCGGCCATTCTCGCCGCAATGCCATCCGCGCTTTTAACGGGGACCAGACAAGGTCTCTCTTTCATGGATTGACTCCAATTGATGATGATTCTATGAAGTGTCTTATTCATACGTTTTCTCCCGCGAATTGGTGGTCTGCCTTAAACGGAATTATTCAATGGCTTGGCCAATCGGTACGGCTTTGGACTCGTAGGGAGGAGCCAAGCCCCTCCCGCCGGATTCGGACCAACTCGCTCCTTTGACGCGTCCGCTTCCGAACGATGATCCGATTGGGCAATTTTCCTTTTACGGCGAACCCATTCATGCTTCGTTGCGCGATAGAGTATCGCTTTCCCCATTAAGACTTAGTTAAGCGTAGGGGAAGGTCGAAAAATAATGATTGCGATAACGCGCCGTGGCTTAGCGAGTAATCAATGCGACCTTGCCCTTGGGTCGCGCATGGAGGAAAGAAAGGGCGGAATTCTCCCGGCCTGGCCGGTCGTCTTCTGAATTTATGCGCGCGCTGCCGGCGTGGCGTTTGGAGGCGTCGGAGCGCTCGCGGGGGCGGGCCCTTCCAAACGCGATTTCCAGACAATGTCCGTGGCTTTCACCGCGCCGCCAACGATGAGGATCGGGAGGCAAAACATGACCAGAAAAACATGGATATCACCGTTAACGTTGATCCGGAATAGTCCGAAGGTGAGGATGCAGGCAAGGCTGAGCCAAATCACGCAAGTGGAGATGGTCTTGGCAAGTTCATGGTTCATAGGCAGTGAAAGGCAACGGTCATTTCTTTAGCACGGAATGGCGCAAGACCGCGAGTCTCCCAATCCAGGCCGCCCTCCGAACGCCACTGGCCAGCTTGGCGTGGCGCCGATAATCCGTCGGTCCATCCCCAAAGCCGTAACTTGCCGCGCGCGCTGCTGCCCGGGACTGGTCTCGGGATTTCGCTCCGGTGCTGGCTCTTCCATGGCAATTCTCCGCCAGCCTCGCGGCTGCGTTGGCTACGCGTCCGTCCGGCCGCGCTCAACGAGCCGGAACGAAGCGGACTTTCCGTCTTGGTTCGCGCCATAAGCTATGCGCTGGTAATACCCGTAGCTTACATAACATTCCTCGAGAATCAAGCGCGCGCGCCGTCTGCAATTTGTCCTCGCAGGGTCCGGCTTGCCCCATCATGGCGGGCTGGAGACTGCACAACGGTTACTCGGCCGCCCCGTTGCGGGCGCTCAGGCGTCCCGGCGATCTGTCATCCGAGAAGGTCCAGAGCCTGGCGTTCTCGCCGGAGGGCGGCGAGATCGCCATTATGGCCGTCAGGGGTTGGGCGGGGCAGGGCTTCTGCGGCGGGTAAAGCCGCCCGCGCATTTTCTTGGGCGCGGAAAGATAGCCCTATTTTCCGCCTGACGCCGATGTTCCGCCTGGAGTAGAATTGGGCTCGTGAAACTCGCGACCCGTTGTAGCGCCTCATTTCGCTCGACGACAATTCCTGTCCCGGAGCGCCCCGGGTCGCTCCAAGAGGTCGCGGCTGCGGGAGCGAAAGGCGGGACCCGTCAACAGGAAATTCAGGGGCGGCAGAAGAAATGAAACCGGGAAGCCAATCTTCCGCGTTCCCCGCGCAACTCCGCGCGCAGGCCGAGCGATTGCTGGCGAGGGCGCCGCGCAAACTCGCGCGTAGGCCGGTGGATGACGCGCAGCGGCTGGTGGCGGAACTGCAAGTCCACCAGGTGGAACTGGAGATGCAGAATGACGAACTGCGTCGCAACCAATTGGAATTGGAGCGATCGCGGGACCGCTATGCGGAGCTCTACGATTTTGCGCCCGTCGCCTACTTGACCTTGAACGCCGACAGCGAGATCCTGGAAGCTAATCTCGTCGCTGGGCGGTTGCTCGGCCTGGAGCGGGGCCGGCTGATCCACCAGCAGTTCACGCGCTTTGTCGCCCCGGAAGCGCTGGATGACTTCCACCTGTTTTGCCGCCAAGTGTTCAGCGCGGACGCCCCGCGGAGCGTGGGCTTGGACTTGGTGGATGCAGGGTCCAAGCGCTTGGCGGTCCAGTTGGATGCGGCCTCGAGTCCGACCCTTCCCCGGAGACAATGCCGCATCAGTCTGACCGACATCACGGAACGCAAACGGGCCGAAGACGCTCTGCGTCAGAGCGAAGCGCGTATCCAGGCGATCCTGGATAACAGTCCGACACAGATCTTCCTCAAAGACCAGCAAGGCCGTTACCTGCTCTTCAACCGCAAGATGGCTGAACTGCTGCATGTATCCCTGGCGCAGGCGGTGGGCAAGACGGACAGCGATCTTTTCCCGCCCACCCAAGCTGGGGGGTTCCGAGCCAGCGACCGGAGGGTTCTCGCCGCGGGGGCGCCGATGGATTTTGAGGAAGTGTATGTTTTGGATGGCAAGTGTCGCACCTATAACATAACCAAGTTCCCGCTGCGTGATGCCGCGGGAGCAATTTATGGCGTGGGCGGCATCGCGACGGACATTACCGAGCGCAAGCGCGCCCAGGAGCGAATCGCCCAACTTAACCGCGTGCTCGCCGTCAATGCCGGCGTGGATCGCGCGATCATCCACACGCGCGACCGGCAAAAACTGCTCAATGAGGTTTGCCGGGCGGCGGTGAAACGGGGTGGTTTCAAACTCGCTTGGATTGGTTTGGCGGGGCCGGATGGATCCGTTCAACCGGTGGCGCAGGCTGGCGAGACGGGCTATCTCAAGGGGATTTGCGTGACTACTCGGGATGTGCCCGAAGGGCGCGGGCCCGCGGGCGTGGCCGTCCGCGAAAACCGACCGGTGGTGATCGAGGACATTGACCAGGACGCGCGCATGGCGGCCTGGCGCGAGCGAGCTCGGCGCTTCGGGCTGCGTTACGTTGCGTCGTTTCCCCTCCGCCTTGGGGGCCAAGCCATAGGAGCGTTCCTGGTCTATGCGCCGCGCGCGGACTTTTTCCAACGCAACGAATTGCGCCTGCTGACCCAGGTGAGCGAGGAGATTTCCTTTGCGCTCGCGGCGATCTCCAACCTGAGCGCGCGCCAGCAGGCTGAGCAGTCGCTGCGCCGCAGCGAGTTGGCCCTGTCCGAGTTTTTTGACCGGGCGCCGATCGGCCTCGAATGGTTGTCGGCCGATGGCCGCATCCTGCGCGCCAACCGGGCGCAACTGGACCTGCTGGGCTACCGCACCGAGGAGTATGTCGGGCATTTGTTTGGCGAGTTCAGCGCCGACCCGGTCGCCACGGGCCATCTGTTGGAGCGGTTGGCAGCCAACCAGACGGTCAACAACCTGAGGTTGCTTCGGCAGCGCAAGGATGGGACCGTCCGGCTCATGTTGGTAGATGCCCAGCCCCTCTGGCATGAAGGCGAGTTCTTGTATTCGAGCGTTTTTTCACGCGATATTACGGAGCGCGTCAACCTGGAACGAGAGATCCTGGAAATCAGCGAGCGGGAACACCGGCGCATCGCTGAAGACCTGCATGACGGGCTGGGGCAGATTCTGGTGGGCACGGCGTTCCTGGGCAATACCTTGCGCCAAGAGCTGGCCGCCAAGTCGCTCCCGGAAGCCCGGGACGCGGACCGGCTTCTGGAGGCTCTGGACGAGGCGATCGGGCTGACGCGTAATTTGGCCCGCGGCTTGTATCCGGTGCGGCCTCTACCCAACGCGCTGATGGGAGCGCTCGCGGCGCTGGCCTTGCGCGCCAGGAGGTTGTTCCACGTCCGCTGCCGGTTCACGTGTCGGCAAGCCGTGCTCATCGAGGATAATCGGGTCGCGACCCATCTTTACCGGATCGCCCAGGAGGCCGTTACCAACGCCATCAAACATGGCAAACCCGACCGCATCGAGATCAATCTGACCCGAACCCCGGGTCGAATCCGCTTGGCGGTTAACGATAACGGCGTGGGCTTGCCGACTCGTTCGCCCAAGAAGTCCGGCCTCGGCTTGCGCATCATGCGTTATCGCGCCGGCACCATTGGCGGGTCCCTGGCCATTGAGAAGGCGCCCGGCGGCGGCACGACCGTCGTTTGCACGGTGCATGAACCCGCTGTTGGCGCCTCCCCGGACCACGAGCGGGCAACCAGAAACAAGGACTAATATGGCGGCACGAAAACCGAACGGAATCACAGCCGGACGCAAGACCAACATCTTGATAGTGGATGACCATCCGATGATGCGGGAGGGGCTGCGCAGCGTGATTAACCGCCAACCGGATATGACGGTATGCGGCGAAGCGGAGAATGCCCCGCAGGCAATCCGCGCGGTGCAGAAGCTAAATCCGGACCTGGCGCTGGTGGATATCACGCTGCCCGGCAAGAGCGGGCTGGAGTTGGTAAAGGACCTTCGCGCGCTCTTGCCCAAGCTGGTGATTCTGGCTATCTCTCTGCATGACGAGTCGCTCTACGCGGAGCGGATGCTCCGAGCCGGCGCCAGCGGCTACATCACCAAGCAGCAGCCGCCCGAGGAATTGGTCAAGGCCATCCGGCAGGTGCTCGACAAACGCGTCTATGTGAGCAGCGAGCTTTCCGAAAGCCTTCTCCGCCGGTTCTCCTTCCAAGCTCCCGGCGACTTGTCGCCAATGAAACTCCTCACCGACCGCGAATTTGAGATCCTGCATTTGATTGGCGAGGGCAAAGCTCAACGAGACATTGCCCGGCAGCTCCACCTCTCCCCCAAGACCATCGCCGTCCATGCCGCCAACATCCGACAAAAGCTCCATCTCAAGACCACGGCCCAGTTGATTCGCTTCGCCGTCCAATCGGAAGACCTGAGGCACCCAGCGCGGGACTGATGCCGCGCGGGGGCGGAGGGACTGCGGGCCGCGGGGCAAGGCCATGACATGGCCGTCGGGGACGATCGGCGACGAGCAACTTCGCGCCGCCAGGCCGGTCTTTCACGCCCCGTTTGCGGTGGCCACCTCGGATCTGGAAGGGGCTGCTTGGCGGTGACGCCAATAGCGCCGGGGCTGCGGCATTACGGCTGGTTCGCGTCCTTGGTTGCCGCGCCGCGCCGGACCCGCCGCCCTTTTGCCCGAGCGCGCTCCACGTCCCGGATCCGCGTTTTTGGGTTGACCTAGGAAAAGCTTTAGACGGCCTAAGTCGCCATCCATCGCGCGATTGGTATTCAGGCTAATTGCCCGCCGTCAGAGCCGGCGCTAGGATGCCGTCGTGGGATGAGCGCTGAAGCATCGGGTGCGTTGGGTTTCTCCGCCGATGGAGACGAGGGGGGACGCAGCGCTGGCACGGGGGTAAGTGCCGTAGCCCGGCAATTCGCGCTGGCGCCCCGGGGGCGCCAGCGGGTTGCCGGGCGAGGCCGTCGGGCGCCGGCATAAACCGCCGAGTCAGAGCGACCAGGCAACAGTACTGAAAAACAAGCGCGCTATGCAAAATGGAACGGAACCAATGCCGACATTCGGTCACGACGATATCGCCAAAGCGGCATGGAACATCTGGCAACAAGAAGGGCGCCCGGAGGGGCGAGACCAGGAACACTGGTTGAAGGCTGAGCAGCAATTGCTCATGGCCAGGAACGGTCGCAGCGGACCACCACTGAATCCCGTGGCCGCGCCCAAGGTCTCCACCTTGCGACGCACCGCGAGGCGTCGGACCGCAGGCTAACCAAAACCCAGCGCCACCGCGGAAGCACGGCCCGCCTATGAAAAAAGCCGCCCGGCCTTCGGCGAATCACTCCGCAAGGTTGCGTAAACTGGTCGAGGAATTGCTACGCCCCGAAGCCCAACCGATCGTCCGGAACCTCGACTTTTATCGACAAGCCGAGGAGCAGTTGTTTGCTTGCCGTCACTCTTATCCTTCGGGACGGCTTCGTCAGCTCGCTCGGCGGGCCAAGCGGTGAAACTCGAGACTCGCTCCTGTCAGCGTGGCGGGTTTTGAATCGGGTGGGGATGCCGGTTGAGGAGGCTGCCCCCGGAGATAGAGTTGATGGCGACCTGGATAAAGTAGCGGGCGCCCCTCTTTTCCCTTTGGCTTGCGAACGCGCCTCGCTTCGTGGCAAGGTCTGGAAAGCCTGCTGCATGAGCCAACGGCGCAATTCTAAAACGGGTCCCCGGATAAAAAGACTCGTCGTTCCGGCCGTGCTCGTGGTTTCAAGCTGCGTCGGGCGGTGCTCGACAGCCGTGACCAGCGATTCCGGCGCGCCCGCGGTGACCGACCCGATGATCGCCACCTTCATGATCCAATTCATCGTCATCGGGTTCGGGCTGGCCATGGTCATCCCGCTGTGCCGCCGGTTCAACATTGAGGAGTTCGTGGGCGAAACCGCCCTGGGGATTCTGCTCGGGCCCACGGTGCTCGGCGCCCTCGCGCCCAACCTGCGCGACTCGGTCTTCCCGCGGGCGCCGGAGTTCATGGTGCCGCTGCTACTCTTCGGCATGATCGGGCTGCTCTTCACCTTTGTTAAGGGGGGCTCCGAAATCCGGCCGGCGGAGGCGATCAAAAACGGGAAAGACGCCGCCTGGCTCGGCATCGGGGGTTTGGTGATCCCGGCGGCGCTCGGTTACCTGCTGGCGCTGGGCTTCTGCCGCGTTACCGGCACGACGTCGCCGGGCGGGCAGTCGGTCCACCTGCTCGCGATCTTCCTGGCGATTACCATGGCTATCTCCGCCATGGTGATCGCCATCCGGCTCTTTAACGGGCTAAAGATCAACGAGACGGATATCGGCAAGACCATGCTGTGCGGGTACGCTCTCAACAGCATCCTCGCCTGGATGGCCTACGGTTTCCTGTTCCAGGCCGCGCGCGGAGAGCGGAATGACACGGCGCGCGCGGTGATCTGCGTGGTCGCCGGCGCGCTGCTGACTTACTACTGCCTGCGGTTTGCCCCGCGACAGGCCGAGAAGTTATTCAAGCATCTCGCCAAACAACGCCGGGAAGCCACCATCTATTGGTGGCTCATCCTGATCGCTTTCGGTCTGGGCGCGGTGACCTATCTTATTGGATTTACGCAATACTACGGCGTCTTTCTTGGAGGGATTGTCGTGAGTTCGAGCCGGCAAATCTCGGAGGATGTGCGGCTGCGGTTGACCACCCTCACGGAATACGTCATGACGCCGGTCTTCTTCGTGACGATCGGGCTCTACACGGACTTCCGCACCGATTTCAGTTTCGTTACCATCCTGTTCATCACTATCGCCTCCATCGCGCTCAAGTACTACGGAGCGCGCTGGAGCGCTCGGCTGGCCGGGCGGCCGAAAAGCGAGCTAAACGGCATCGGTTGGTCGTTCGTGCCGGGCGGCGTGGATGGCATTGTTTTCGGCACGGTCGCCCTCCAAATCGGCCTCATCAATACGAGACTGATGGGCGGCATTATCGTGTCGGCGATAGTTTCCACCCTGATCGTCGGGCCGCTCCTGAAACGAGCCGTGGTACTGACAAACCGCCAACGGCCGAAGAAACCTCTGCTGGAGCACACGGCCGGCCGGCTGCAGCGCTTGCCGCGCTGCGATGCGGAGGATCGGGATGGCGCGCTCGCCTTGATCTTGCCGCATATTGCGGCGCTGACACGGTTACGGACGGAGGAACTGAAGCAACTCCTCGACGAAATGCTCGCGGATAACCGCTACGAAACCCGGAACGAGACCGAAGGCATCCTCTTTCCGGAGCGGGTTGCTTATCTGCACTGTTCGCTCCCAGGCTTGAAAGAGGAGACCCTTTTCATCTTCTGGAGCGGTCGAGATATTTCCTGGAATGGCGCCCCGGTTCGCCTGGTAGTGTTCCTCGCCTCGCCCGTGGGATTTCCGGACCTCTCGTTCCAAGCCCGCACGGCGCGGCTGATGTCGAAGATAGATCCGGCCAGCCTTAAGCTGGACAACTCCGAGGCCTCCCGGCGCGCGGTATGGACGGCGATGCGAACCCGCCTTTCGGAACTGTAAGGCCGCTCGAAGGAACGAGAAGGCTCGGGCGAGCGACATCAGAGCGACATCAGACTTGACATGGGGGCGGAGACTGAAAGAATCGGCCAATCAGAGTGGAAGATCTTGAACTTTGGCCTGCGCGGTTTGGGCGTATGAATCACAATTTTAATCGCTGGTTCCGGCGAAAATCCCTTGGGGCGGCATGGTTTCTCCTGACGGCGGTGTTGTGCACGGGCCGTCTCCTCGCGCAGGATGCGTTGTTCATCACGGAGTTCCTGGCCGTGAACAAAGGCCCGCTCCTCGACGCGGAGGGCGACGCCTTGAGCTGGATCGAGATATATAACGCGGGCACCAACGTGGTGAACCTCGCCGGATGGCGCCTCACGGATGACCCGGCGCTGGTTGCGGGGTGGACGTTCCCATCCACAAATCTGGCCCCGGACCAGTTTTTGGTCGTCTTTGCCTCCGGCAAGAACCGGGCGTCCGCAGGCGGGGAGTTGGACACCAATTTCCAACTCAATAGCGCGGGTGGGTATCTCGCTCTGGTCAAGCCGGACGGGCGCACGGTGGCGCATCAATATGCTCCCGCGTATCCGCCCCAGGTGGAAGGCGTTTCCTACGGCATCGAAATCAGCGCCACGTTGAGCCCCTTCGTCTCGGCGGGGGCGGCGGCTCGCTGGAATGTGCCGTCGGACTCGTCGGGAATACCTGCGGGTTGGACCGGCACTAATTTTGACCACTCCTCCTGGAGCGCGGGGCAGACGGGGCTGGGTTTCAGCGCGGGGGCGACTGGCGGCTTCCCGGCGGGCGCGGTCACCAATCTGGCCCGCGGCCGACCGACCAGCCAATCTGCCACACTGGGTGGGTTCACCTCCGATCTGGCAGTCAACGGGAATCTCTCCGACTTCACCCACACCCTGGCGGGGCAGAACTTGCCGGCCAGGTGGGAGGTGGATTTGGGAACGAATTGCTTCCTCGAACGAATCGTGATCGATAACCGCACCGACTGCTGCGCTTCGCGGTTGCGTGATATCACGGTGCAAATCTTGAGCCAGGACGGCGCTCAGACCAATGCGGCCTTCGGGTTGCTCAATCCCGAGAATATTCTCGGGGGACGCACTTTGAATGGCCCTGCCAACCTGACGCTTGATCTGACCAATCTGACTGGCGGGCTTGTCCCCGGCGGACGCGTGCGCGTTATCCGCGAGCCGGACCCCGATCTTTCCGGGACCGGCGGTCAGGGGAACTCGGACGAGGCGGACGTGCTTGCGATGGCCGAGGTCGAAGTGATCGGTTCAGCCGCCAACCCTCTCGCGGCCCTGGTCCAGACCGATCTGGGGGCCGCTATGTTGGGCCGCAACTCGTCGGTGCTCGTCCGGATTCCTTTCACTATCCCGGTGGAGGAAATGCCGATCCTCGATATTCTGACCCTGCGGATGAAGTATGACGATGGCTTCGTGGCTTACCTCAACGGCGCGGAGGTGGCGCGTCGCAACGCCCCGGCGACGCTGTCCTGGAATTCACGGGCGACCGCCGCCCAAACCGTCGCGGCTGCAATCCAGTTCGAAGATATCGACCTCACGCCGTTCCTCGGCTTGCTGCAGGAGGGCGAGAATGTTCTGGCATTCCAGGGCTTGAATGTCTCGGCTGCTGACGACGATTTTCTGCTCTTGCCAGAATTGGTCGGGAAGCGGATTGCGATCGCCAGTGAACGCTATTTTGCCCAACCAACCCCGGGGGCGGTCAATACCGGCTCCTTTTTGGGCTTCGTGAGCGACCTCCGGCTCAGCGCGCCGCGAGGCTTTTTCTCCCAGGCCTTCGCGCTAGCCATCACCAACGCGACGCCGGGGGCGGAGATCCGTTACACGACCAACGGGACGCCCCCCAGCGCCGTGACGGGGCTCCTTTATACCGGTCCGATCCCGATTAATCATACGACGGTGATCCGCGCCATTGCCACCAAGCCAGGCTTCAAGCCGTCCAACGTGGAAACGCGCACCTACGCCTTCCTCGCGGACATTGTGGCCCAGAGCAACCTCAGCGCGCAGGCTGCGGGTTTCCCCGGTTCCTGGGCGGGGTTGGCGGCCGATTACGCCATGGATCCGCGGATCACCGGCCCGAATGCCAGCCAGATGCAGTCCACTTTGCGTTCCCTGCCGTCGCT